>JAABUS010000915.1_pt1 | contig 70139 bp, 63 predicted proteins | sample 5560161 | NCBI WGS metagenome assembly JAABUS01 (sample SAMN10711885, study PRJNA513376) | rock metagenome | isolation source: Antarctica rocks | place: Antarctica: Victoria Land, Trio Nunatak nord | collected 2016-01-04
TCTTTTAGTGATTGAAGAACCACAATAAAAGCAGTTTTTTTACCCATAATCTTTGACTGGCGTCAAAGCTAACTAAATCAATAAGTTACAAGGTTATTAGCCTACTTTTTGTCTATTAAACCTTAAAACACTAAAGCAGCAATACTCCTGTTACCAGGGAATAGATGTATTTTCCCAGCGGGTGAAGGTGCCGGACGGGTCATCCGGGCCTAATAATGCGACACGTACAACTTCTCGGGAGCCGTCTTCTACAGATTCCGTACCCGCATAGCCATTAAGGTTCGTACTCGTGAATCCAGGGGAAACCAGATTCACCTTGATTCCCGTCGATTCCAACTCGTTCATTATGGCCAGCGTCATCGCGTTGAGGGCCGTTTTGGACGCGGCATAAACCGGGTTATAAAAGGCGCGGTAGGGGTAAGACGGATCCGCGTTCGTGGTAAGCGAGCCAACGCCGCTCGACACAACGACGATGCGGGCATCGGACGACTCCCGTAGGAGCGGTAGCATCGCTTGATGAACTGCGAGGGCACCGAAAACATTAGTCTCCCACACGGCGCGGATTTCATCGAGCGACGCGTTACTCGCGAGGCTTATTTTAGCATACTCTTGGAGGGACAAGCTGCCCTTTCTCGTATTTGAGATAGCCGCGTTGTTGACGAGCAGGTCGAGGCGGCCAAATTCCTGGCGGATGCGCTCAGCTGCATTAGCAATCGAAACCCGGTCCGTCACGTCGAGTTGAAGCGCGGTAGCACCCGGCCCAATCTCCTTGGCTGCAACCTCGCCACGTTCGAAGTTTCGTGATCCTACCAATACGGTGATACCATTTGCCACCAGTTCCTTTGCAACTTGCAGACCGACTCCTTGATTGGCACCGGTAATTAAAGCAATCCGTTTATGATTGGTAATTTCGTTTTGTTGTTCCATGATTTATGTTTTTTAACATAACAAAGATCAACAGATCCTACCTGAAATTGATAAGCTAATTGAGGTTTTTCGTAAGCAAAATGAGAAAATAGGTATATTCCGAAAGTTAGTTTAGCTTACACACCAATGATTTTTTGCGAAATTAATTGGCTTGGATGCTGTATTCGAGGTAGAAACGTCTGAATAATACTCAATGATAGTCTTTACAAGATTCGAATTCAAAAACGACTGTACAAAAACGATTTATAAAAAACACTAAAAAAAACCAAAGCCTGTAAATCATTGAATCTACAGGCTTTATTCAGTATCGTCGGGATGGCAGGATTCGAACCTGCGGCCTCCACATCCCAAATGTGGCGCGATACCGGGCTACGCTACATCCCGATTGGGTTTGCAAAAGTAGAAATTTTATCAGCAATCCAAAATAAAAAACAAAATTTCCAACCGTAAAAAGATTGTCTAAGTAGCAAATGTTTCATTATGAAGGAATTAAAACATAAAAAAACATCGATAAAAGAAGCATCGGCTAAATAATTTCTGCTACCACAAAGGTGCTTCCGCCGGTAAAAATTAAATCTTCCGGTCCGGCATTTTCTTTGGCCGCAGCAAATGCTTCTTTTACACTATCAAAATCATTACCGTTCAAACCAAAAACCCCTGCCTGCTGCTTCAAAATTTTAGCATCCAAACCCCGCGGAATATCCGGTTTGCAAAAATAATAAGTAGCTTCCCGAGGCAAGAGCGATAGGATTTTGCCGGAATCTTTATCAGCAACCATTCCCAAAACAAAATGAAGATGTTCATAACTTGTATGGGCAATGTTGAGCAAAACTTCCGCAATCCCCTCTGCATTGTGGCCGGTATCGCATATTATCAACGGATTTCGGCCCAAAATTTGCCACCTGCCGTTCAAACCTGTCAGCTGTCTTACCGATTTTAGGGCGGTAAAAACAGCATCAGTTTTAATATGAAAGTCTTGGTTCCGCAACTCATCCAAAGCCGACAAAACTGTTTTCAGGTTTTTAAGCTGATATAAACCGCTGAGGTCAAGCATAAAGCCAGAATAAAAACCAACTTGCCGGGCATCGTTTTTAGAAAAAACCTGAACATTCAAAAAATCATTTAGCTTGTCATTTTCCTGATTGGGGTCGATGCGGACATCCCATTCTTCGGAAGCAAAACGGATTGGTGCATTTTCCTGCTTTGCTTTCATGGTAAAAATTTCAGCAACTTCAGGTTGATGTTCACCAATTACGACAGGTGTTTTTGGTTTGATGATACCGGCTTTTTCCGAAGCAATTTCTTGTAAAGAATTCCCCAGCAAATTCATGTGGTCCCAGCCAATATTGGTGATGACAGAAAGCAAGGGCGAAATCACGTTGGTAGAATCGAGCCTGCCGCCCAAACCAACTTCAATTACGGCAATATCCACTTTTTCTCTGGCGAAATAATCAAAAGCCATTGCTACAGTCATTTCAAAAAAAGACGGCTGGATCAAATCGATATTTTCCTGTTGATCGGCTACAAAATCAACCACTTCTTTTTCAGAAATCATCTCGCCGTTAATGCGGATCCGTTCGCGGAAATCTTTGAGGTGAGGAGAGGTGTACAAACCGGTTTTATAACCAGCCGATTGCAAAACCGCTGCCAGCATGTGCGAAGTAGAACCTTTGCCGTTGGTGCCGCCCACATGGATGGTTTTAAACTGCTGCTGCGGATTGCCTATATTTTCGCATAGCATCAAAGTATTCGTCAAATCTTTTTTGAAAGCAGAAGCACCATCACGCGTAAACATGGGCAATTGCCCGTACAAATAATCAAGTGTTTGCTGGTAGGTCATGTTGTTTGGGTTGCAAGTTTCCTGTTGTCTGTTCCCGGTTCCTATTGCAGATTAAAGCAAAGTAATTTAATGAATTTAGATTTTATGCCGATAAAAGAAGCATCTTATCAATGTGTTTTATGCTGAAAACCGAAAGCTGATTGCTAAAATCCTACTGTACTTTAAACACAAAAACAACTGTTCCGATCTGTGTTTCCGGGGCATTTTCGGCAGCATTCAGTTTGATGCCCAACACCGCGTTTTCACATTTTTGCAGCAGTTCACTATCGCTAATGGTTGTTCCGCGGGCACCGGCACGCGCATAAACTACATTGCCGCTTTTATCCACGCGGATATCAACCACGATTTTTCCGGCACGGTGGTTATCGTCTGTTACCTGCGGCTTGGTCAGGAAGCTGCGCTGCGTCATGTTCAAATTTCCGCCATTTCCTGATCCTGTGCCGTTGTAATTATTAGTCAGCGTGCTTCCGGTTACTTTTCCCTGGTTGCCGGGTTTATTTCCGGTTCCGTCGCCTTCACCGGTCCCATCATTTTTTTTGCCTTTGTACAAAGCATTTTGGTTGATTTGCGGCTTTGCTTCTTTTACATCTGTTTTTGTGGCAACAGTGTTACTGGGTTTTTTACTGTTCGGAGCTACTTCCGGCGCGTCTTCCGTAGTTTGGGTAACTACTTTTTTATCACTGTTATCTGCACTGACTTTTTCGGTTGGCTTGGCTTCCGGCTTGATTTTATCCGGCTTACTTTTGTTGGCTTTTTCGGCTACAGATGGCTCCTCTGTACTCATGTAATCCTTGCCCATTCCTTCATCCGTAGTACCGTAATTCACCAAAATCCCGCCTGTGCCTTCTTCCTGCTTGGGCGGCATCGGAAAAACCAAAAAATATGTCAGCAGCAAAAATAAACCAAGCACGATCCCAGTCAGCAAAAAAGCTTTTGGATAATTATTTTCTTCCTGCCGCTGTATCATTATTTTGGTTCTGTAGCGAGTACAAGTTTGATGTTCAGTTTCTGCGCCGTATCCATCACCTGCACCACGTCCTGGATGGCTACGGTTTTATCTACATATAAAACAATCGTCAATTCCGTTGCAACTTTGGTATAAGACTGAAGCGTCGCGGCCAGATCCGCAACAGGAACTTCCTTTTTATCAACATAATACCGAAGGTCTTTGGTGATGGAAACCGTAATTGTTTTTTTAGAAACCGCTTGTCCCGATGAGGATTTCGGCAGCAACAACTTAATCACATTCGGATTGGTTACAGTAGAAGCAATCAGAAAAAACAGCAGCAAAAAGAACATAATATCGTTCATTGCCGAAGTATTCACTTCTGCCGAAGCGCGCAGGTTTTTCTTTCTTAAATTCATTTGCTGGGTTCTTCTAACAGATCAATAAAATCGATCGAATCGGTTTCTAATTGCAAAGTTACTTTTTCAATCATCATTTGTAAAATATTATACAAAACGTAAGCAACAATCCCAACCAGCAAGCCGGCGGCAGAAGTAACCATTTTAACGTATAATCCGCCGGAAATCACGCCCATACTAATGTTGTCCGTTTGAGAAATATCATAGAAAATCTTGATTACGCCGGCAATCGTCCCCAAAAAACCAAACATCGGTGCAATCCCGGCTACGATCCCCAAAATACCAATGTTTCTTTCCAGCCGGGAAATTTCCAACCGGCCGGTATTTTCAATAGCACTTTCAATATCCTGGATTGGGCGGCCAATCCGCAGCAAACCTTTGTGCAGCATCCGGCCAAGCGGCGAATTGCTGTTGCGGCAAATCGCCAGGGCAGAATCCAGTTTGCCGGAACTTACGTTGGCTTTTACCTGCGATAACAAGCTGGCTTCGTTCAATCCGGCTTTCCTGATCGTAAAAAAGCGTTCAAAAAAGACAACCAAGCCTAAAATTGCCAGGATTGCAATCGGCAGCATCACCCAGCCGCCTTTAATCAGCAAATCGCCGAAACGCAGTTCGTGAGGTTGTGCGGCACCAGCTTGTACGGCGCGGTTTAAAGTATCTACAGCTCGGCTGGCTGTATCGGCAGTGGCCTGAAAAAATAATAACATCATTTTAAATAGTGTTGTATATAAGCTTCTGAATGAACGTCTTTTGCGCGTAGTTTTTCCAACGCAACCAATGCGGAGGCTTTATCGATGTAAGAACCAAAAGTGATCAGCACCTGTTTTCCGGAGGTATTGCCCAGGATTTTGGCGTGGCGCATTCCTTTTGATTTCAGTTGCGATAAAAAAGTTTTTGCCCCTTTTAGTGTCTTAAAAGAAGCACCGATTACTTCATACGGTGATTTGGCCACCATATCCGGATCAGCTGTTTTTACCGTATCATTTTTAGTTTTTGGCGGAGCAGGAGCAATGGTTTTTGCTGAAATCGCAGGTGTATCGGCAGCAGTTTTCGCCACCGTGTCTTTAATTGTTTCCTTTTCAATAGTTGCCGCAACAGTTTTTAAAGTATCAGCAGCCGGAACTTTTGCAGCAATCACCGTTGGTTGTTTTTGTGGTGATAAGCCCTTAAATATATTCGGATAATTAAAATACAAAGCATAAAAACCCAAACAGCAAACCGCCAGCAGTAAAATTGTGGCAATCCAAAAACTGGTATTCGTTTTGAGTTTCGGTTCCTCTTGCGGCAAATTTGCAGAAAAATCTTTGTAAAATTTTGCTACATCATCTTGTTTTGGTAATGCTTCTTTATCAGCTGTAATTTCGTTTTTTTCCGTTGGCTGTTCTTTTTTCAAGCTTGATAAACGAACCGGCGACAAACCAAAATTTTCCTCATTAAAAGAAGCATCCTGGTTTTGCCCCGCAAAAAACAATGCTTCTTTTACGGGTATATTTTTACTGTTGGCTTCCTTTTTAAGCTGGTCAACAAATTTTTCAATAAAATATCCGGCTGCCTGCTGCGAAATATTTTTCTGCCCGCTGATATATTTCTCCAGCTTGTCATCATTTTTTTCTACTGCAAAAAACTCAATACTGTTTTTAGGGGGATAAAATGTATGTTGTATTTTGTCATAACCAACGGTGGTTTTTCGGATGGAAAAAGTACCCAAACCCGGCACAAACACAAGCTGCCCCTGGCCAAGCAGTTCTTTTATAAAAGCTGCTACGTCCATCCGGTTAAAAATAAAGGTGGTTTTAAATATATCAACATCCGCTTAAAAGCCTACGCTTAAACCGCCAAAGATATTAAATCCGTTTGCAGGATAATAAAGATATGTTTGGTATTTGGTGTTGAGCATGTTGTTTGCCTGCGCAAAAACAGAAATCCGTTTGGAAATCTTGTAATCTATGTCGCCATTTAAATCAGCAAAAGACGGTAGCGTAACCACTTGGAAAGCTGTTGCAGAAGTTGGGACCCGATCCTTCGTTTCGCCACGGATCAGCAATGCCCCGTTTATCGTTATTTTTTTGTTGATATGGAAATTTGTTCCGGCAGTCAGTTTGGCTGTTGGCAAATTCCAGGCTTCGGCTTCCGTGGCCAATTTATATTTACGGTATTCAAATCTGCCATAAATATCTACCGTTTCCGAAACCTTATAATCTAAATCGCCATTAAAACCAGTTACTGTTGATTTCCCGCCATCATAAATCATGATAAATTTATTTTGTCCTCTGCTGAAGTTAAAATTATTCACAAACAGTGGCAAACCGGTAATACTTTGGCGGATAAATGCCGCTTTAAAACCCAGGCCCGGCGCAATGGTTCCCTTCAAACCGGCACTAATGGTCAGGCGATCAATAGAATTTCGGATGTCAATATTCTGACCCAAAAAAGGATTGGTTTCAGTTAGGTTTTTAAGTAATGTTTTGTCGATATCGCCCCGTGCTTCTGCAAAAATCCGCACGTATTTCGGGATCACCTGAAACTCGATTTTTGCAGCCGGAAATAAACGCAAACTACTTTTCGTGCCAAATTCTGAAACTAAGTTTACACCAGCGTCAATCTTGTAATTTTCGCCCTGCAACTTTATGTAAGGATTGGCACGGATAATATTATTGCTGATACTGTACAAACTGTCTTTCGTGCTTCCGGCATCCAGCGAAGCATTCAAACCGGCATAAAACTGCTTAACGGTTTGGTTGAGCGAAACATCGATCAAAATATTATTTTCTTTGGCCTGATAAGCATTGTTGAAATAATAACCACTGATTTTTGCCGCATAAACGAAGTCATTCTCTGTGTCTTTAAAGTTTTTGGCTATCTCTGCTTCACCAGAAATAGTGTTGAAATGCTGCTGGCCTGGGATCAAATTTGTAGGCGGATGATCCTGATCAAAACCATAAAAGTAATTGTTGCGGCGCGTGTAATTGATGCGGCCGCTCACGCTGTTGTTGTCGCCAACGCTTTTGCCAAAAACACCAATTTCCTGTCGGCTTGATTTCTGATCGGGCAAACTCCCTTTTTGCGAAAAATGCTTCGCATAACCGCCAAACTGCAAAGCCGGGTCTCGGCCATTGTTGATAAATACTTCGCCAAAAGTGGTACTCAGATTACCAATTCCGGCTTTAGCATAGTTATTATACAACGTATCGTTGGCCGTTTTCGGGATTTCCATCGCTTCCAGCGGCTGGATGCCAGCATTGCTGTTCAGGCGTTTATCCAGCAAATTATTGTAGGAAAAAGCTGGCTTCACATCCTGTTTATCGTCCAGATTCGGGTTTCTGCGGATTTTTACCGCATCGGCCAAAACCGGTTTATAAATGCTGGTCACCACAATTTCTTCGTTCAAACTTTGCGGTTCTGCTTTTTTCGCAGGCACATTTCCTTTTTTGGTGGTATCTGCGGATGCTGTTTTTACCGTACTTTTTTTAGTGTTGGCAGCTTTATTTGGTGCTTTTGTTTTTGCAGGGACAGTAGTTTTGGCAACTGTCTTTTTTGCTTTGGCAACTGCTTTTTTCTGAGCAGGTTTTTGCTGAGAAAACGTAGGAAGCGCAGGAAGCAACAGTCCGAAAAACAAAAAGGCGAGGATCGTATTTAACTTCATTGCTTAGTTCTCTTTCTTGGTATTGGTTTGGTTCAATTGATCTAATTTTGCTTTGGCTGTTGGCAGCACCTCGTCGTTGCCTTTATAGTTGCCAATCACGCTTTGCAAAGTGCTTTTTGCCTGGAAAATATCTTTCAAAGCCACATAATTATCAGCCAGCAAAATAAAACTTTTGGCTACCCAATAATCGTAATCGCCCAGTTTATTAATCAGCTCAAAACAGGTTTTTTGTGAGGCTTTATAGTTTCTGCGGAGATATTCCAGTTCGGCTACGTTATATTTGGCTTCGGCTGCGGCTACCGTTTTGGTATTGGTTACCACGTAATTAAATTCTTTGGTCGCATTGGTCGTGTCGCCTTTCACCAGATAAGCTTTCCCGGCATACAAACCGCTACGGTATTTGTCTTCTTCGGATGATTTTTCGTTGGTGCGGACCAAAGCTGCATATTTCAGCACATCATCCGGCAACTGCATTTCCGAATAAGCGTAAAGCAGGTTGTTGATCGCGAAAGTATAATCTGCTTTGTATTCAGAATTGGTTTCCAGGTGTTTCAAAAAAACTACTGCTTCATTATACTTCTTTTGCCGCAAATAAATATTGGCCATGCTGATGAGCGATTTCTCAGTATAAACACTCGTCCAGTCGTTCAAGATGTAATTATAATCCGCAACGGCCTGTTCCGGCTGGTTCAGTTTGACATAACTTTCTGCCCGGATAAAACGCGCCTGTTTATCATTAATCGGCTTCGGAAACTTATCAAAATAAGCATTCACGCCGCCAACCGTTCCATTAAAATCTCCGCGCAAATACAAATTGTTGGCCGCCGTAAACATGATATTATCCTGCTGCGCCGAACTGTAATTGCCGATTGGCGTGGTGGCCGCATAATCGATAAAAGTTTTAGCATCGCCTTTATCCGTATATATTTTTTCAATTTGATTCAAAGATTGCTTGGCTTCACTTGTCGATGGATAATCTTTTACCACACGTTTAAAAGCTTCCAGCGCAGGTTCATCCTGGTTGGCGTTGTAATCGATCAAACCAATCGTAACCAAAGCGCGCGGGACATAACTGCTTTGCGGATATTTTTGGATCATCGCCGTTAAATCTGTTCGTGCCTGATCACCGTTATTTTTGAGGAAATACGTATAAGCCATTTCAAAACTCGCATCATCGGCATAATCCGAAGTCGGGAATTTGCTCATTAAACCTTGCAGCGTACTGATTTTGGTATCCAGCTGTCCTTGCAAACCCTGGATCATCCCGCGCTGAAACAAAGCATAATCTTCACCTTTGGCATGTTGCGACAAAATCCGATTGTAATATTCGTTTGCCCTGCTATAGTTTTTCAATGAAAAATAACTATCGCCCAAACGAAGCACGGCATCGTTTACGGTATTTTTATCGCGCTCATCACCTTCAATAAAACGCTCGAAATTGTTGGCTGCTTTCTGGTATTTTTCATCACCAAAAGCAGCATAACCCAAAGCATAGTTGGCGTAGTTGTAAACGTTGGTTTGCTTTGCGGCTGGCATATCTTCAAACTTCTCAAAAGTTTCTACGGATTCGCCGTATTTGCGCACTTCATACATGGATTCGGCCATCCAGTAAGTTGCTAAAGCTTCAATTTTATCATCCACCGGATCTTTTAATGATCTTAAAAAAATGCCGATCGCGTTTTCAAAAGCACGTTCATTGTAATATTGCAAACCGCGGTAATACGTTACTTTTTGGTATGCTTCTTTTGCCGCACCATTTCTGTTGGGTATCGATTCCAAAATATCCACCGCTTCCTTGTAGTTGCTGGTTGATAATAAAATCTCACTCAGTAAAACTTTCGCATCCGTAATTTTGGTTGAACGCGGATAGTTTTTGATGTATAAACGGATGGCGTCCAACGCCTGGTTATTAAACTGCAGTTCGTAGGATAATTTGGCGTATTCATACAATGCATCTTCTTTAATCTGCGGATCAAAATCCAGATTGGAAGCCACCTGAAAAGCATTGCGTGCACTTTGTTTGTTGTTCACTTTCAGGAAAACATTTCCTAAAGTATAGTTGCCGCTTTGGCTGTAAGCATCCGTTTTGTCGATCAATTTTTCCAGTTCCCGGATGGCGCGCGGATTATTGCCGGTTTTAAAATACGCATAACCCATTTGATAGCTGTCTTGGTTATTCTGCGTTTTATTTTGATCACGGTCCTGGAAACGTTCATAATATTTAATTGCATCCGGATAATCCACTTTCGCAAAATACGAAGCCGCGATAATCCGCAGCATCTCTGTTTCGTTGGTTTGTTTGGTTGTGTTGATGATCGGCACGGCATACGCAATTACATCATCATAACGCTTGTCTAAATAATAAACCGCTGTAATGTAATATGGATAACTGGCCTCATATTTTTTGGAGTTTTTTAACTTTTCAAAGTTCAGCAAAGCCAGATGATAATCTTTGTTGAGGTAAGCGATGTAAGCGAAATAGTAAGTCGCATCTTCAGAATATGGCGTTTTTTTATCCTTGATCTCGCTGAAAATCTGTTGCGCATTTTTATAATCTTTCAGCTCAAAATAGGAATAACCTTTGTCAAATTTGTATTCCGTGTTTTCTTTTCCGCTGAGTTCTGCTGGCTGCACTTTATCAAACCAGGTCAGCGCATCCTGATATTTTTCCTGTTTGAAATAAGATTTTCCTATCTGAAAATAAGCAACTTTGGCCAGCGGGTTTTCCGGATGTTCTTTGATGAAACGGCGGAACATGCTTTCGGCATCATCATTTCCCAGGTTCAACGCACAAACGGCTTCAAAATAATAAGAATTTTCGCGCAGCAAAGACGTTTCCGATTCAAAAACCGGCTGGTTGGAAGTTTTATTTCTTGGCTTTTCTACTAACCGGAACTGCTCGGCAGCAGCTACATATTTGCCTTTATCCAGCAATTCTACCGCCGACTGGTAATTTCTGTTGAGCGTAAAATAAGCCGTTTGCTGGGCATTGGAATTATAGACCGATAAAAAGAGCAGGGAAGAAGCAAGGTACAGAACTTTTGTCATAGTTGTTTTTGGTAACGGCCGCTAAATTAAAAAGCCTGCCGATAATAACCGCGTAAAAAATGTTTTCGGCTGGAGATCATGCTTCTTTTATGCACTAAAAAATAGGTTTCATCAAGCCGTTAATACGAAAATTTATAAAGGTTCACATTTATTGCAATTGTTTAATCAGGTTTATGCCAGCCGCATCAACCGGTTCTGCCGAATTGGATAGGACAACCACAGCAATTTTTTTCTCCGCATTAAAAGCTAAAAAACTGCGACTACCACCGGTTCCGCCATTGTGGAACAGATAATCCGCATCTGCAATTTTTAGGATATGCCATCCCAAACCTACTTTTTGGTTTTTGCTGAAAGTAAGTTGATGCGTCAATTGAAAAGCTTTAGAAAGCTGATTTTCTGTAGTTTTCGTATTTGCTTCCGCATATTTTAACAGATCATTTACGGTTGACCGCAGCGAACCGCAAGCTTGTAAAGCATCAAAATCCCAGGCTGGTGTTTCGTTGCCTTCTGCATTATAAACTTTAACAAAATGAGTTTTTTCCTGCGGAGACAGATGCTCAGCAGTATTTTTCATTTTGAGCGGCTTGCAAATGATCAACTTCACCAAATCTTCATAACTTTTACCGCTGATCCGTTCCAAAATCACACCCAGCAAGCCAGCAGCCATATTAGAATAAGCGTAAACTTCGCCGGGTTTTGACTTCAATTTACAAGTTTTCAGGTACGAAAAAAGCAGTTTTCGCGTATAGTTTTGATACGGATTAAGCGGATTGTAATTTTCGGTTTCAAAATTATCCGGCAAAGGTGCCAAGCCGGAAGTATGGTTGCTCAGCATCCGGATCGATACTTCTTTTAGCATGGTATTTTCAGCAACAGAATCAGGTAGATATTTGGTGATTGGATCAGACAATTTGATTTTCCCCTGATCCGCAAAGTAAGCCAGCAATGTGGCCGTAAATGTTTTGCTGATTGAACCGATTTCAAAAATAGAATTGGCATCAGGTAATGTTCCGTTTCCTTTCGCTGTTTCACCATAACCATAAGTACTGCTTTTACCTGTCTTAAATATTCCAATGCTTAAACCAACGGTATTTGGTTTTTGAATGTAAATGCGGATAACGGAATCAAGTTCTTTCTCCAAAGGCGTTTGTAATAAATTGGATGTGGCAATCAAGACAGGTTTGTTTGGCTTCTCTGCTACAAAAGGTTTAAATAGAAACAATCCTATTTTATTACTCTCATCCAAGTTCATGGATAATTGGAGTGTTGCCTTTTCAAATTGTAACTTGTAAAAGCTGGTTTTATTTTCCAACTTTAAAAAAGAAGATTCTTTGATTTCACCCAACGGAAAAATTTGATTTGTTAAAAAATCAGTAAGAAAAGTTCTGCTTAAATCTTTTTGATAATCTTTTCCAGTCAGATCATAAATTGCATCAGCATTCTTTGCATTGATATATTTCTTCAGTAAAACAACTATTGAATCGCTTTTTTGCTTTTGCATATTTTGTGCAATTGAAGATGAAGACATCATAATCAACAATAAAATCACAACAAGGTATTTCTGATTTTTTTTAACCTCAACCATAATTTAGATGCTTCTTTTGCACCTGTAATTTTTATAATGTAACTTGTAATTGTACAAAAGCTATTGCTTGAATACTTATTTTTAGTCGATAAAAGAAGTATCCAAAAACAGGTTGACACAACTTTAACAGAAGCAAACTTGTAATCACATTTGCCCGGCCAGCAAATATAAAACCGCCATCCGCACGGCCACACCATTTTCAACCTGGTCCAGAATGATGGATTGCTTGCTGTCGGCCACATCACTCGTAATTTCCACGCCGCGGTTAATCGGGCCGGGGTGCATTACCGTAATTTCTTTGTCCAGCGAATCCAGGATTTTTTTATTCAGTCCGTAAAGCATTGTGTACTCGCGCAGCGAAGGAAAATATTTAATGTCCTGCCGTTCCAGCTGAATACGCAGCATGTTGGCCACATCGCACCAGTTTAAGGCTTTTTGAAGATTGTGCTCCACTCTTACGCCCAGCGAACTAATAAATTTCGGGATTAAGGTTGTCGGGCCGCAAACCATCACTTCGGCACCCAATTGTTTCAAACACAAAATATTGGACAAAGCCACACGCGAATGCAAAATATCACCCACAATCACCACTTTTTTTCTGCTTACTTCGCCATATTTTTCTCGGATAGAAAAAGCATCCAGCAAAGCTTGTGTCGGATGTTCGTGCGCGCCATCACCGGCATTTACAATTTGTGCTTTGATATGCCGCGACAAAAAAATCCCGGCACCGGCATACGGATGGCGCATCACCACCATATCCACTTTCATGGCCAAAATATTGTTTACCGTATCAATCAGCGTTTCGCCTTTGCTCACTGAGGAAGAAGCCGCTGCAAAATTAACCGTATCCGCAGAAAGTCGTTTTTGGGCCAGTTCAAAAGATAAACGCGTTCGGGTAGAATTTTCAAAAAAGATGTTGGCAATGGTGACATCGCGCAGGGAAGGGACTTTTTTGATTGGCCGGTTTAAAACTGCTTTAAAATTTGTTGCCGTTTCAAATATCAATTCAATATCATTTCTGTTGAGGTCTTTAATGCCGAGAAGATGTCGGGAGCTGAGTTTTTGCTGATCGGCCATTGTTTATTTTTCTGATAACAAAACCACTTTGTCTTCTTCGTCTGCCTCTTTCCAGCTCACAATTACTTTTTGCGAAGCCACAGAATCTACCTGAATACCAATATAATCTGGCTCGATGGGTAAATGGCGCGAATATCTTCGATCTACCAAAACCAATAATTCTACTTTTTGTGGCCGACCGAAAGCCAGCATCGCATCCATTGCAGCACGGATGGTTCTTCCTGTCCAAAGCACATCATCCACCAAAATCACTTTTTTATTTTCGATGATAAAATCGATCCTGGTTTGGTTTGGGACTAAAGGATTTTCCCGTCTGCGAAAATCATCTCTAAAAAAAGTAATATCCAGATCACCCGAAAAAATTTGATTTCCGGGCAAAATAGCTTTCAGTTCTGCTGCAATGCGTTTGGATAGGAAAGGGCCGCGCGGCTGGATACCAAGGATAACAGAATCCGAAAAGTCGTTGTGGTTTTCAATTAACTGCCGACAAAGACGTTGGATCGTGATCTGAAATTTCAGACCGTCAAGCAGTGTAAGGTTTTGCATTACCGGGTGGATTTGGGCAAAAGTAGGAATTTATTCAATATGGCCGAATCCGTTTTTTGATTTCTAAAGATAGATTTTAGGTCGATAAAAGAAGCATCTGAAATTCCAAACCCAATTTTATACCGATAAAAGAAGCATCCGGTTTTCTTCACAAAAAAAAGCCCCTCCAAAAAGGAGAGGCTTCGATATTAAAAAGGAGAAATACTTATTCTGGTTTATCAGTGTTGCGTGCATCATTTTCTGCACCTTCCATCTGTTGTTTCAGTTGGGCCAAAACACTTAGATCGCCAAGCGTTGATTTTTCAACGGAATCTTTAACTTTCTTAACAGCAACGGTTGAAGCTTTTGCTTCTTTTTTGCGTTTATCAAATTCTTCCATACGGGCTTCTGCCCTGGCATCTTCCCAAATACGGGAGTGGGAAATCACAATCCGTTTGTTCTCTTTGTTAAATTCAATTACTTTGAAATCAGCAACATCTTCAACTTTCAGCGGTTTGCCATCTTCCAGAATTGCATGTTTTGTTGGTACAAAACCCTCAACACCGTAAGGCAAAGCAACTACAGAACCTTTATCTGTTACTTTAATCACCGTTCCCTGATGGACAGAATCTACATTGAAGATCGTTTCAAAAGTATCCCAAGGGTTTTCTTCCAGTTGTTTGTGCCCTAAGCTCAGTTTGCGGTTATCAACGTCAAGTTCTAAAACTACAACGTCTAATACTTCGCCAACTTTAGTAAATTCATTTGGATGATTTACTTTTTTAGACCAGGACAAATCAGAAATATGGATCAAACCATCAATTCCGTCTTCCAGTTCAACAAACACACCAAAATTGGTCATGTTTTTAACAGTTGCTTTGTGCTGGCTGCCAACAGGATATTTGGTAGCCGCTTGTTGCCAAGGATCAGGCGTTAACTGCTTGATACCCAATGACATTTTGCGGTCATCGCGATCTAAAGTCAATACTTGGGCTTCTACCTCATCATTAACTTTCAAAAATTCCTGAGGGCTGCGTAAGTTTTGAGACCATGACATTTCTGAAACATGGATCAATCCTTCTACACCAGGGATAATTTCTAAGAAAGCACCGTAATCTGCAACGGTAACAATCCGGCCTTTTACGATAGAACCGATCTGAATATCTTCAGACAAGCTTTGCCAAGGATGAGGCGTTAATTGTTTCAAGCCCAAAGCAATACGTTTTTTCTCATCATCAAAATCCAGAACAACAACGTTCAGTTTTTGATCCAATGATAAAATTTCGCGCGGATGCTCAATACGTCCCCAGGAAATATCTGTAATGTGCAACAAGCCATCAACACCGCCCAAATCGATAAATACACCAAAATCGGTAATGTTTTTAACAGTTCCTTCCAGAATCTGGCCTTTTTCTAACTTGGCAACAATCTCGGTTTTTTGGTTTTCCAAATCATCCTCGATCAATACTTTGTGAGAAACGACTACATTTTTAAATTCGTGGTTGATTTTAACAACCTTAAACTCCATCGTTTTGCCTACGTAAATATCGTAGTCGCGGATAGGTTTAATATCAATCTGAGAGCCTGGTAAAAAGGCTTCCACACCAATAATATCTACAATTAAACCACCTTTGGTCCTGCTTTTTACATAACCTTCAATGATTTCGTCTTTTTCTAATGCTTCATTAATGCGTTCCCAAGAGCGTTGGGTTTTGGCACGTTTGCGGGAAAGAACCAACTGGCCGTTAAGGTCTTCCTGAGATTCAACATAAACGTCCACTAAATCGCCTTTTTTCAAATCAGGCATATCGCGGAATTCAGACACAGATACCAAGCCATCAGATTTGAAACCAATGTTTAGCACTACATCTTTTGAGTTGATGGTAACTACCGTGCCGCTAATAATTTCGCCTTTGGTGATGGAATGAAATGTACCATCGTACATATGTTCCATTTTCTCGCGGTCCTCATTAGAGTAATTACCGAATTTTTTTTCGTCGGCGTCCCAATCAAAATCTCCGGCAGGTTGTGCCATGTTTGATTTAATGGATTCAATCAGGGTCTGATCTGCTTCTGATTCAATGTTTTCTTTCTCCATAAAACGGGTTGATCCGTCTTGAAGTTCAGCTTGTTTTGCTTGTAATTCTTTTTCTGCTTCTTGTTTTTTTGCCATTAAATAATTTATCTCCTTTTCCCGAAATAGATCGGGCTGCAAAAATAAAAAACTTTAAAGCTAAGTCAAAAACTTTTTTCGCTATTTAATTGATTTTGAAGCGATTTTATTCAAATAAAAACCAAAATAACCAATAGGTTTAGTTTTGGATCAGGAAAAATTCTGTTTCGTCAAAAATCAGCATAAAATCTGCAGCTAAAACGTTGGTATAAAATCTAACTGCTTCTATCACAGCTGCTTCCTGATTTTTTGTGAACGGATTTTTCCAGATGCGCCGGCAAACACCTTTCAGCGCATGTGCCACACTATCCAGCTGCATGTACGAATACAGGTATTTTTCGTGGATAAAAGAAGCATAGAAGTTCAAAAATTTCTGCGGATCAACATGGTTCAGTTCCAAAAATGTACAAATGCAATCTGTTTCGGCATTTTTTAAGTGATCGTAAAAATCATCTGCAAAAACAGTACGGTTGGTTAAAAGTAAATTATCCAGGATCAGTTCCAAGGCAATATGCCCTAAAAAAAACGGTTTCACATCTGATCCGGAAAGTATCGGAACGAACATTAACTTTAGCTGATGAGAATGTGTTTTGAAGAATTGGGACGAATGAAAATACCGGTCAATCTCCAGGTGTTTTTTCCAACCGCTTATGATTGAGTTGATTGCAGCATCCGGTTGCGGCAGCAAGTGCCCGATATTGATTTTCGCTTCTTTGTCCGCATTTCGCAAAAGATCGGGCATTACGCTGCCCAAAACGTGATAGGCATCGTTGCAATTCCGGTCAAAATAAAAATGCGATAAAAAGTTCATTATCCGTAAATATACAAAACCGGATTACAAAAAATCCAATTTTTACCCGATAAAAGAAGCATCGACGTAAAACTGCTTTTACCGATTCTGTTATCTTTGCCGCTTTTAATTTCTATAAATATGAATTTTTTGGAAGAGTTGCGCTGGCGCGGGATGCTCCATGATTTGATGCCCGGCGTGGAAGAAAAACTGCAAAGCGGCATGGTTTCGGGTTATATTGGTTTTGATCCAACGGCAGATTCGCTGCATGTGGGCAGTTTGGCGCAAATCATGACGCTGATCCATTTTCAGCAAGCCGGGCACAAACCTTTCGTGCTTGTTGGCGGCGCAACGGGCATGGTTGGCGATCCTTCCGGTAAATCTGCGGAGCGAAATTTGCTTTCTGCGGAAGTTTTGCAGCACAACTTGAACGGCATTCAACAACAACTGGAAAAATTTCTCGATTTCAAGAGCGGTGAAAACAGAGCGGAGATCGTGAATAATTACGACTGGTTCAAAAACTTTTCTTTCCTTGATTTTATCCGCGATGCGGGAAAGCACATCACCGTAAATTATATGATGGCTAAAGATTCGGTCAAAAAGCGGCTGGAAGGCGAAACCGGCATGTCGTTCACCGAATTTTCTTATCAATTGATCCAGGGTTACGATTTTTATTATTTGTGGAAAAACCGCAATTGCGTGCTGCAAATGGGCGGTTCAGATCAATGGGGAAATATGGTTACCGGCACCGAACTTATCCGCAGAAAAGATCAGGGTGAAGCTTTTGCCTTAACCACACAACTCATCAAAAAAGCGGATGGCAGCAAATTTGGCAAATCCGAAGGCGGAAATATCTGGCTGGATCCGGCCAAAACTTCGCCGTATCAATTTTATCAGTTTTGGCTAAATGCGAGTGATGACGATGCAAAAAGTTACATCCGGATTTTTACCCTGCAAAAACAGCATGATGTTGAAGCTTTAGAAACTGAACACAATGCCGCGCCGCATTTGCGCATTTTGCAAAAAGCACTGGCAAAAGATATTACCGTCCGCGTTCACGGAGAAACTGAGTACGAAAAAGCCATCAAATCATCCGGGTTTTTGTTTGGAAATGTTGGGATCGAGTTTTTAAACGAGCTGAACGATCAGGAAATTGAAGCTTTGTTTTCCGGCGTGCCCAATTTCAGCATCAATAAAAATGAACTTGAGCAAGGAATTTCGGTAATTGATTTATTAGCGGAAAAATCAAAAGTTTTTTCATCAAAAGGAGAAGCCAAAAAAATGATTGCAGGCGGCGGCGTTTCCATCAACAAAATTAAAGTTTTGCCGGATGCTGTTTTTACCACCTCAAATTTGATCAGCCAAAAATACTTGGTGCTGCAAAAAGGGAAGAAGAACTACTTTTTGCTGATTGCCGGGTAATTTTTTATAGATATTTTTTATTAAGTTTGAACATGCAAGTATCAGATATCGAATTATTTCAGGCATTGAAAGAAAAGGTTGGTGAACAAGAAGCCAAAACGATAACCGAGTATATCGAAACCAAAGTTGAAAAGCAGTTTGATCTTAAAAAAGATGTATTGGCAACTAAGCAAGATATTAATGAAGTGAAAATTGAGGTTGCAAGTGTAAGAAATGAATTAAAGCTTGAAATTGCAGAGCTAAGAACAGAAATGGCCAAAACCAAATCAGAAATTATTAAATGGATGTTTATTTTTTGGATTGGTCAGTTAGCAGCCATGATTGCAATTGCAGAATTAATCCTTAAAAGATAACCCTACAACTCACTCAGCAACTCCAGCTTCTTCTGATTGTATTCTTCCTGTGTAATCAGGCCGTTGTCAAACAGCATTTTCAGTTTTTTTAGCTTGATAGTCAGTTCATCAGGTTTAACTTCTTCAACCGGTTTTGGTGCTGTTTCGGGCTGCGTGTTTTGGGTTGAAGCAAAACGATTAATTTCCGGAATAATCGTTCCCGAAGCGGCACGTTTTTCTTCCATATCGCGCTGGCGGCGTTCTTCGCGTTCAGTTTGCTCGCGTTCCTGCCCGTATTGATACAATTTTCGTGCTTGTACTTTCGGCAGAAAATCTACGCTGGTTTCGGCACCGTTCAAAGTTTTTATGCTGAAAACTGCACCCAAAAGTTCCTCTTTGATCCGTACTTCGATCACATCTTTCCAAACAAAATCAATAAATTTGATCGATAAGCCCAGGTTGGCAGCTGTGAAAAAGAAAATCCGTTTGTCGGTTATGGCCACGCAATCCGGCGTAATATTTACCAGCGGTTTTTTCTGTACAGCAATGTAAATTATCTCCTCACCGCTGTTCAGCAAATCGTTCAACCGGGAATAAATTTTTTCAACCGCTTTTGGTTCTTGCTGGTCTTTCAGAAATTGTTCGATCATTTCAAAGGAAATTTATGGGGCAAAAATAGCATTTCCACACCAATTTTAGGGTGATAAAAGAAGCATCAGCCAAGCAATAAGTTGCAGCCGCGGATGTCGGAAAAATCAAACCTGCCCAAAACTTCAAACATATTATTCGGATGGATCTTCCCCAAATCCTGCGTAGCAATGAAAGAGCAGGAATTAACATTTGCCAAATCAATTACGTTGATGCCGCCGGTTTTTCCGTTGGAGATTAAGGTAAACGGATCATTGGTATCGCGGATCAAAACTTTCATCCAGGGAACGCAATGAAACAAACCTTCGCCCAAAGAATACGCTTGCGAAAGCAGTTCCGTCATGCCATATTCGGAGTGGATTGCCGGGACGCCAAAACCTTTGCAAAGCGTTTGGTGCAGTTCTTCACGGATCATTTCTTTGCGCCGGCCTTTCATGCCGCCGGTTTCCATCAAAATCAGTTCCGGGAAATTAAGCCGATGTTTTTCAATAAAGTCGAGCAGGGCAAAAGTAACGCCGATTAAAATAGTGGGTTGTTTTTGCTGCTGCAGCTGAACGAGTTTCTGGTAAAGCTCTTTATCGTTATACAAATAAAAACCACTGTCCGAATTTTCCGTTCCCACAATCAAATCGTCCACCATATAAATCAGCGACGAACCTTCGCGTTCCAAATAGGAAGGAAGCAGTGCCAGAAAAGCAAAGTTTTTCAGATCGCCATAAAACGATTCAAAACCTTTTCTAAAGCTGTTTTGATACCAGGAAACATCGGTAACCAAATGCCTGCTCGTGGTTATTCCGGTTGTGCCGGAACTGGTAAAAGTAACCTCAGGGTTTTGGTTTTGGCTGATAACAGCATGCGTTTTAAAGAATTCTATGGGTAAAAAAGGTATGGCTTCCAGCGTTTTTATTTCCTGCGGATTGATGTTCAGGTGTGACAAATAAGTTTTATAAACCGCGCAATTTTCCGCCTGAAACCAAAAAACCTGCAAGGCATGTTCCAAAAATTGTGCTTCGTTTACAATAGAAAAAATGGCTTGCTGTTGCGGAATAATCATTTGCAAAGATAAAGTAGAAAATTAGGTTGTAAAAGAAGCATCAGGTAAATCTTAAATAAAAAATTGAAGCTTTGCAACCTCAATTTTGTTATTTCCTGAAATGAAAAACTAAGAAATCAATTCTGAATTGATGGTAATTTCAGCAGCTTTTAAAACCTTAGAAACCGGACAATTTTCTTTAGCATCAGCAACCAAAGCATCAAATTTTTCTTGCGATAAACCGCTTGCTTTTACTTTTACATCTAAATGAATCGTATCAATTTCGCCTTTTTCCGGGTTTAAGTTTACGGCTGCTTTGGTCGTAATTTCTTCCGGGGTAATACCTTCCGCAGAAATATTAAAACTCAATTTCATAGCGAAACAGCTTGCATGTGCAGCAGCAATCAGTTCTTCCGGGTTGGTGCCAATCCCATCTTCAAAACGGGTTTTGAAAGAATATTGGCTGTCTTTTAATACACCGCTTTGTGTGCTAACTTTTCCTGTTCCTTCTTTTCCGGTACCGTTCCAAACGGCGGTTGCATTTCTTTTCATTTTAATCTGGATCTAAATTTTATGGCTGTAAAAGTAGTATTACCGGAAATTTGTTTGATGCAGGTTAAAATCCCGCTGCTGCAAATGAATATTATATTGGAATGCTATTTTAGGAAGCAGCTTTCAAAATCAAATCTTTAACCTGTTCGGTCATGCTGATTTTTAAAGCTTCCTCAATGCCGTGTGGCGAAATCTTTTTTAAAGTCTTTTTTAAAATATCAACCATTTTTTCTTCACTGTGTTTTTTGATGAAATCCTCCAGATAAAATTCTACAAAAACCAGGCAGATCACGTCTTCAATCAGCTGTGTATCAAAGTTTTGGGTGAGGTTCTTTTTCAGCAGCAAAGCTTTTACTTTGTTGATTATTTCTTCATCATAACCGCATTCCGCCAAAATCGGTCCGGCAATTTTGGTGTGATGCAGTTTGAGCTGACTCCGCCACATCAAATATCCGGCGCGGTCCATCGGGTAAGCATCTCGCGCAATTTCCCAACGGCCAATGTGCTGGCATCGAACGGCCAGCTGCATATATTCCGGTGCATTTGGTGCGTAACCGTTCAGCTTTTTCGTCATCCGTTCGGCATATAATACTTCTTTTGGATAGGTTTTTCCTTCAAAAACTTCCTCATTCGGATCGGTTGCATTATAAGCGTCAAACTTTGCAAATGCTTGTTGTAGTGGTGTTGCAGACATGTTTTAAAGGTACAATTTTTTGAGGTTGAAGTTTAAAAGGTTTGTATCATAGAAAATACTTTTCCGCAGAAAATAAATGTTTAATTTTAGAAAAAAGGATTGTTTCAATATTAAAAAGATGAATAAAAATTTACCAAAACAGCAACCGGAAAATTCGCGCCGTAATTTTCTAAAAAAAACAAGTTTGGGCGGAATAGGAGCATTAACGGCCGGAAGTTTATCGGCAAGTGCTTCCGTTTTCGATGATTTTATGCCGATAAAAGAAGCATCTGCAAAAGCCATCAAACCGGATATTACGATCAGGACGATACCGGAAAATATGGTGAACGGTTTTTACGGGGCAGATGTGAAACCGGTGGCAACCGTAGAACCCGGACAAATTGTGGCGATTGAAACCATCAATACAGTTGGCATCAACAAAAAGAACCCGGAAGAATTTTACCAAAAGAACAACCTGCCGATTGATGAACACGCGCAGGAGATCATTACAATTTTAAAAACCATCAAACCTGAACCATCCGGTTTGCGCGGACATATTTTGACCGGACCAGTTTTTATTGAAGGAATAGGACCAGGCGATATGCTGGAAGTGCAGATCCAGGATATTCTAATCCGCAGTAATTATGGCGTAAACAGCGTTTGGCCCGGCGGCGGCGCCATTCCTGATGAGATTAAAACGCCGGAAACTTTTGTTTACCGCTACGATAAAAACAAAAAGTTCGGCTCTTTTAAAGAAGGGATTGAAATTCCGCTGAAACCGTTTTTTGGTGTGATGGCACTTTCGCCGCCGGCAGATTTGGGCCGCATCAGTTCTATTCCGCCGGGTTTTTATGGTGGTAACCTGGATCTGAAACGTTTGGTAAAAGGCACTTCTTTGTTTTTGCCGGTTTCGGTTCCGGGCGGATTATTTACTGTTGGAGATTGCCATACTGCGCAAGGTACGGGCGAAGTGAGCGGCGTGGCAATAGAAGCATCGCTGACGTTGGTTGCCAAATTTGTAGTACACAAAAACAAAAAGATCACCGAACCTCGTGCCGAAACGCCAACGCATTTTATTGCCATCGGTTTGGATAAAGATTTGCGCCAGGCGATGAAAAATGCAACATTGGCGACCTGCAATTTTATTAAAGATGATCTGGGTTATACTTTTAATGAAGCTTTATCTATCGCCAGTACAGGTGTTGATTTTGAGGTAACGCAGGTGGTTGATCAAACGGTTGGCGTAAATGCGATGATACCGAAATCTATTTTTACCAACCGGAAATTTGAGTTTTGGAACAGTTGATCGATGCTTCTTTTAGCATAATTTTTTAGTGCTTTTTGAAGCAAGTTTAAATTTCAATTCCAACTATTTTGGCTAAAGCCAAATCAAGGTTTATACATTCCACGGCCTAAAGGCCGTGGCAATTTATTCGCCTTTTTTCACAATATTTCTTTTATCTGCAATCGCAAGCAGCTCTTACTTTACCAGGAAAGGATTTAATTTTGAACTTCAATTGCCACGGCCTTCAGGCCGTGGATAAATGGTAATAAATAACTGGCTTTAGCCAAAACTCAATATCATTGGATACAAGATTTGATGGCATAAAAGAAGCATCAAAAACAAAGTAAAATTTAAGCATTCATCAAAATTTTAATCGTTACCAAAAGCTGGCCAACATGTCGCTGCGTGTGCTCGGCAGCATGGATCAGCAAACCAAAAACTGTGGAAGGTAATTGCTTGCGGCCTACGCCTCTTGGTTCTGTCAAAGTTTCTAAATTGATGTTTTGTAGTTTTTGAAGCGATATTTCGATTTGCTGATTGAAAGCATCAACCAAATCAGAAACAGAAATATTCTGGTCTTGCGGTTTTCCTTCCTGGTGCAGCCAATTTAATTGTGCTTCGTTTAGCGGCATATTTTCAGCATAAGTAAACATCCGGTCCAAAACGCCGGTAAGATGTTGCAGATGAAATGCCGGAGAAGCTGCTCCGCCTGGCCGTTCCCAAAGCAAATGATCAGGGAAATCATGCGTCATTTCGTTTACATCTTCTTTCGCTTGCATCAACGCAAAAACGATGGGTTGAAGTAAGACCGGAAAATCAGGAACCGGGCCACGAAGCCAAACTTCCGGAGGTTTATTTTCAGCCATAAAACATTTGAAAATAACAGATCAGAAAATATACCTGATACCGCACCAGGGAATTTCCTCCGTCAAAATATTGATAAACGTATCAATCATCCGTTTTTTCATTTGCACTTTGTACCGAATGTTGATCCCGCCGAACATACTGCGTTTGGTTTCCTGGAAATCGGGCATCCAAAGCAAATCTTCTGCTTTTGGGTTGATGCCGAGATTGGTAATGTGTTGCGCTTCATTATGCGTTAAAAAAATAACCTCACATTGCATTTGTGCTTTCACTTCCGGGCGCACTACTTCGTTTAGCTGCCTAAAAAGTTCGCGGTAATCATCGCGCCAGTCGCGGTCCGTATTTAAAACCTGATTATAAACAATTACCGGAGAAAAATTGACATGGACTTCGTATCCGGCATCGTAAAAATCATTAATAGTTAGAAGCCTTTTTTCGATGCTGTCTGTCCGCACATCAACCAGTTTACTTACTTCGGATGGCATCAAACTCATCCGTATCCGTACTTTTTTCTGCGGATCAAAATCAAGCAGATCACGATTGACAAACTTAGTGGCAAAAGTAGCTTTGGCACGGGGATGATCTTTGTAAAACTCCAATACTGTTTTTATGCCACTAAAAATAGCATAGTCAACAGAAAGATCGGAGTTGCAGCCAACATCATAAGTATAAAAAACAGGATCGGTTTGGTTTGGGGTTTTTGGCCAGGACAAAGCCATCACATGTTTATTTACAGCAGCCAAAATCTCATCCGTATTGGTAAAAATGGTAATCGGGTTGATTTCTTTATGCCGGTCAACATAACAATAAGCGCAACCGCCATAACAACCGTTGGCTAAACTTGGCGCAATAAAATCAGAACTGCGGCCGCTTTCCCTAATCTGTTTCGATTTCAATTTACCCAAAACAAGCAAATCCGACTTGGCTTTGTAATGCTTTAAACCCATATCAGGCAGCTTGTTATGCTGTTTTACTTCCTGCAAAGTTGCATCAGGATATTGGTTTGCAAGTTCCTTAGCGCGATCATTTAAGGCATCAGGCGTGTAAAGAATTTGTTTGGGGTTGAATTCCGGCATCATTAAGGTTGTTTGTCCAATGCTGGTTTTTGAAGCGTTTGCGAAACCATCCACCCGGTGGCGTACCACCATTTAGACATTTTTGCTAATTTGGCAATATCAATATTTTGCGGTTCGTCTTTTGGCGTGTGATAATCAGCATGGAGCAAAGTGGTAAAAAATATAGCCGGAATGCCAGCCTGCGCATAAGGCAAATGATCGCTGCGGAAATACCAGTTTTCCGGATGTTTGGCATCATCCCAGGAAAAATCTACTTTAAAATGAGTAACCAAACTATTAGCTTTCATTGCCATTTCAACCAATTGGGTAGAGTTTTTATGAGAGGTTGTGCCGAGTAAAGCAGCAGAATCAGGCGCATTCCTGCCGATCATGTCGCCATTTAAAACAGCAACAATCGCTTCTTTTGGTACGGTTGGATGCACGGCGTACCAGCGCGAACCCAACAGGCCGCGTTCTTCCGCACCATGCCAAACAAATAAAGCAGAACGCTTGCCCGGTTTGGCTTTCCAGGCACGGGCAATTGCCAGCATACCGACCGTCACAGAAGCATTGTCATCCGCACCATTCCAAATAGAATCTTTACCAGCCATGTTATAACCTACGCCATCATGGTCATGATGGCCGCTAAACAAAACGTACTCTTTTTGCAATTGTGCATCCGTGCCTTCAACTTTGGCAACCACATTTACTGATGGATAAAGGTAGTCATCAACTTTACAATCAATTTTAGCTGAAGCATTTTTCTGTTGCAACATTGTACCAGAAACTGAACGCACCAAAATCACCGGAACTGGTGTTAACGTATTTGGTCGAACCGCATTTGCGGGCAAACTTTCGTTTCTATAAGTGCCTTTCTGGAAATTATTTCCAACAAAATCCAAAGCATTTTCTGTAACTTCATCAGCCACCAAAATAACTGCCGCTGCGCCTTTGCGCCTTAAGATCATACTTTGCTGCCGGATAGCCGATGCTGCATATCGATAACCCCAAAGGCTCATGCCGGGAGCAGGCATTGGCGTAGGGACAACTATTTTTACCCCAACTATTTTGCCTTGAAAATTCTGCGTAGTGTCTGCCATAGAATTCAGCCAAAGCAAAGGAGCTTCTACATGCGTTGTAAGTGGTTGCGTTATCCAGTAATCCTTCCACAAAACCATATTCTGGTTGTTGATTTGCAAGCTGCTAAGGTTGGAAGTTTGGGTACGGTGCATATTAAAAAACTGAAAATAAGTGCCGTCATCTCCGGCTGGTTTCAACCCTGTTTCCTGTGCTTTTTGCGCTACCCATGCCCCGGCGCGCATCTCATCCAATGTTCCGGCCCGTCTCCCGCGGAAAGCATCTCCCGCCAAATCAAAAATATCTTTTTTAAGTTCTGCTTCTTTTATCAATGATAACTCCGGAGGGTTGGTTGCCGTTATGGTTTTTTTGGCAGACTGGCCAAAGCTTGGCAAAGAAATACCTGCTAAAAACAGTATGGTAAATATTTTTTTCATGTTGAAATAGATTGATTTTAAAGTTTTTTATTGTTCGTGATTGACAGGCAAAGCCGCCGCCGGATTGTTTGAAATTTGCATATGCTTCTTTTACCGGCTTAAAATCTTTGTTTTGGAAATACTAAAAATATAGAGATTGTTTTGTAAGATCATCAATTAATCCCTGTGATCCAAGTGCTTTTTGTCATCCAGACAATAGGAGGGACCTTCTTTAAATTAGTACAATCTTTTTAAGTTGAAAGAAGATTTCTCCCTTTGGATCGAAATGACAAGCTGAAATCAACACACAAAAATCCTATCTTTGGCTCATCCATGGCATTCCTTTATCCCGGGTTTCTGTTTGCTTTGCTGGCGTTGGCCATTCCGGTCATCATCCACCTGTTCAATTTTCGGCAGTACAAAAAAGTTTATTTCTCCAACGTCCAGTTTTTAAAGGATGTGCAGAAGCAGCAATCTTCGCGCAGCAACCTCAAAAACCGGCTTATTCTACTGGCCAGAATGTTGGCTTTGTTTTTTCTGGTGATGGCTTTTGCAAAACCTTTTCTGCCTTTGGGCGATGCCCGGAATGCAGGTAAACAACAGGCAATCAGCATTTTTGTAGATAATTCTTATTCGATGCAAACCTTAAACCGGGAAGGTTCTTTGCTGGACGAAGCCAAACGCCGAGCCAAAGAAATTGCTTCTGCATACGCCATCAATGACCGGTTTCAGTTGCTCACGCAGGATTTTGAAGGCAAACAGCAGCGTTTTCTTAACCGCGAAGAATTTAACCAGGCGGTGGACGAAGTAAATATCAGTCCGCAAAGCCGGAATTTGCAGCAGATCATCAACCGGCAGCAAGGTTTGTTCGAGACGCAAAAAAATGCAGTCCCCGTTATTTATCTCATTTCTGATTTCCAAAAAAACCTTGCTAAAAACAGCATCCGGGCAAATAACCATATAAAAATTTCCCTTGTTCAGATTAAAGCCACTTCCCAGCCCAACATTGCGGTAGATTCTTTGTGGCTAATCTCGCCTTTGCATCAACCCAATGCTGCCGAAAAATTAGTAGTCCGGCTGCACAATTACGGCGAGGAAAAAGCGCAGAAAGTGCCGGTTAGATTATTGATCAACGGCGAAACAAAGGCTTTGGGAAGTTATGATTTAGAAGCAAAAAGTTTCCGGCAGGATACGCTTCGTTTTTCCGGCTTGAAATCGGGCTGGCAAAACGGGCAAATCAGCTTAAACGATAATCCGGTGACGTTTGATAACCAGTTTTATTTCACTTTTCGGGTGCAGCAGCGGTTGCCGGTTTTACAGATAGCAGATCAGGTTCCAAACCGGTTTTTGCAAGCTGTTTTTGCTTCCGATGCTTTTTTTAAGGCTGATTTTTCTTCGGCCGGAAACGTCAATTATGCTGCTTTGGGCAAATATCCGGTCATCTATTTTAGTGATGTAAAAGAAGTATCGGCGGGTTTGGCGCAGCAGTTGCAAGCTTATGTGAAGCAGGGTGGCACGCTGGTGGTTTTTCCGGCTGCGGATGCAAACCTCAGTTCGTACCAAAACCTGTTGCGGCCGCTGAATGTGGATTTCCCCGAAAAATTAATTACTGAAAATACAAAAGTGGTTTCCATCAATTTAAAAAACCCGCTTTTTAAAGATGTTTTTGAACGGATGCCCGAAAACCCGGACCTGCCTCAGCTTAAAAAGTATTTTGGCTTGAGTTCCGGCCAGCGCAACCTCCGCGAAAACCTGATGGAACTGCCCGGCAGAACGGCTTTTTTAAGCGTTTACAATAGCGGAAAGGGCAAAGTTTATTTATCTGCCGTGCCCGCCAATGAAGATTTTAGCAACCTGCCGCAGCACGCGCTTTTTGTGCCGATGCTTTTCCGGATGGCTTTGCTGAGCGGCCATGATTTGCCTTTGTTTTATACGTTGGGCGAAAATGAACTGCTGGAAACCGCGCCAATTGTGCAAGCAGATCAGCCGCTGCATCTGCAAAAAGGAACTATTTCGATGATCCCGGACCTGCGCCGCGTGGATGGTAAAACGCAGCTTTATGTGGTCGATCAAATCCGCGAAACCGGCAATTATAAACTGGTTTTGAAAGACAGCGTGCTGGCGCAGGTTGCTTTCAATGATAACCGGCAGGAATCTGACTTAAATTACCTGACTGAAAAAGAGCTGAAGCAAGATTTTGCATCGATAAAAACAGTATCATTTTTGCCTGCCGGAAAATTATCGCTGACCAAACAGGTGGCAGAAGTAAATTCCGGCCTGCAATTATGGAAACTTTGCCTAATTTTGGCCTTGCTTTGCCTGGCCACCGAAGTGTTGCTGATCAGGTTTTATAAAGTGGATCAGCAAAAAACTGCCATTTCTATTTAGCCGGAAAAATAAATATAAAGCATTGATATTGATGAACTTGCTGCTTAAATCTATTAAAATTATCGACCCGAATACTGCTTTTACCGGGCAAATTTTTGATGTTTTGATTGAAGGCGGCAGGATTGTAAAAGTTGCTGCAAACATTCAGTCAGATGCAGAAGTGATAGATGGAAAAGGCTGTTATCTGTCGCCGGGTTTTTTTGATCTGAACTGTAATTTTGGTGATTTAGGGCTGGAAACCAAGGAAGATATGCAAACCGGAACGCTGGCCGCATCAGCTGGTGGTTTTACCGGCGTAGCATTGATGCCGAACATGCAGCCGCCGGTCCATTCCAAATCCGAAGTGCAATATTTGATCAATCAATCCCGCGGAAATCTGGTAAATGTATATCCGCTGGGCGCGATTTCCTACAAAACACAAGGAACGGACCTGGCCGAAATGTACGATATGCACCAATCCGGCGCGCTTGCTTTTACCGATGGCAATCATCCCGTTCAGGATGCCGGTTTGATGGAACGCGCCTTATTGTATGCCCAGAATTTCGGCGGATTGGTTTTTTCGTATCCCGAAGACAGTTCCATCGCCGGAAAAGCAAAAGTGCACGAAGGCATAGTGAGCACGCTTTTAGGTATGAAAGGCATTCCGGCACTGGCAGAAGAACTGATGGTTTCGCGTGATTTGTATCTGGCAGAATACACTGATTCGAGGGTTCATTTTACCACAATTTCAACCAAACAAGCTGTGGATCAGATTCGGAAAGCGAAAGCAAAAGGTTTGAAAATCACTTGCGACGTGGCTGCGCACCATTTGCTGCTGACGGATGAGGTTTTGATGGGTTTTGACAGTTTGTACAAAGTAAAACCACCTTTGCGCAGGCAGGAAGACGTAAATGCGCTGCTGGAAGGTTTGCGAGACGGCACGATCGATGCCATAGTTTCGCAGCATACACCACACGAAACTGAGTTTAAAGAAGTGGAATTTGAAGTGGCCGAATTTGGTATGATCGGTTTGCAAACTGCGTTTTCGCTGGCTGTACAAGCAGGTTTGGACCTTGAATTGATCGTACAAAAAATGGCTGTTAATCCGCGCAAAATATTAGGTATAAAAGAAGCATCCGTAGCTGAAGGAGAAATGGCAAATCTGGTTTTGCTCGACCCAAAAAGCAAATGGAATTATACACGTGAAAACAACTTTTCCAAATCATCCAACTCGCCGTTTTTAGGGCAGGAACTGACCGGAAAAGTGCTGTTCACGATCAACAATAATCAAATTTATAAATCTCGATAAGATGATCGACCCGAAAATAAAAAAGGCCATTGATGCTGCGTTTAAATATGTGCAAACCGTAAATCCGGCCAATGCAGAACCTGTAAAAGGACAAATCCTGGCCGTTTTTGAATCAGAATTAACGTTTTTGCAGAAGGTAAAAGGTATGGACGAGGTTTTCAATTCCAACCCGAAACTCGAACATTTAAGAGAAATTTTCTTCGATTTATTACTGGTAAACTTCTTTAGTGCCGATGTAAAAAAACTGGACGAAGATTATCTGGATTCACCGGAATGGGAAAAGATCGAGGAAGAAACTTTGGAACGCGGCACTGAAATGCTGAACGTTTTACTATATCTGAACGAATGCGAGGATGAAGATATTGAGCCGGAACTGAACGATTATTTGACTGAGTTTTTGCTGGTTGATGAAGATGAATTTCAGGATGAGCACCGCATTTACGAACCGGTAATTTCCAACCAGATTTTGATGGACAGTGGTATCGAAGAAATTGGAAGAGTTGCCCGCAAATTGCCTGAAGATGAAGAGATTAAAGAACTTTTTTATCCGTTGATGTGCTTCTTTTACGATACAAATTCTTCCGAAGAAACCCAAAAAGCAGCAGCCGAAAATGCCGTTGAGCCGGAATTTGATTTGCCGGTTTTGGCCATTATGCTCAATTTTAACTAAATTTTAATGCAGGATTTAAACCGGCAAATCAGGATCAAAGGTGTGCAATACGGTAGTTTTCTGGGCGTATCTATCTTTTTGCTGCATCTGTTTTCTTATTTTTTGATGACCAAAGTAAGCACGCCGCTTTGGGTTACGGCTTTTAGTCCGCTGATTTTCACCAACTTAATTCCCATCATCATTGCTATATTGTTTTGCCTGCGTTTGCGCGAAAAAATCGGTGGTTATTGGACGTTGAGACAAGCAGCTTCCGGAATTTTTGTGATGTTTTTTACTTCCTACCTGATCTTTTTTTTCAGCATGATTTTATATTCTAAAGTGATCGATCCGGCGATGGAACTTAATATCCAGAATAAAATTGAGGTGGTAAAAGCAGCAATCCGCAGCAACCAAAATACAAGCCAGCAGCACATTAAGGAAGAAACTGCTGCTTTGCGGAAAGATTACAACGAACGGCAAAAATCCGGTGCCTGGGCTTATGTGCAAAGTTTTGGCATTGTGGTTTTGCTGTTGTTTTTGGCTTCGCTGATTTTTGCTGCGCTGTTTAAAAACGAATCATTGGTGCATGTTTCTACCGATAAAAAACAAATTTAGTACGATAAAAGAAGCATGGCGTTTCAAGCTGTGATTCAATAAAAAAGATGGATATTTCAGTAGTTGTGCCTTTGTTTAATGAAGCGGAATCTTTGCCGGAACTGACCGATTGGATCAGGCAGGTGATGAAAACGCAGGGATATTCGTATGAAATTATCCTGGTTGATGACGGCAGCAACGACAATTCCTGGGAAGTGATTGAAAGTTTGTATGAAACCAATCCATTCATCCGTGGCATCAAATTCCGCCGGAATTACGGTAAATCTGCTGCATTGAATGTTGGTTTTGAAGCGACAAAAGGAAATGTGGTGATTACGATGGATGCTGATTTGCAGGATTCCCCGGAGGAAATCCCGGAACTGTACCGCAAAATCGCGCAGGAAAAATTTGATTTGGTTTCCGGTTGGAAAGCCAAACGTTACGATCCGATCAGCAAAACTGTTCCCACAAAACTGTTTAACGCAGCTACGCGCAGCATGTCGGGCATCCATAATTTGCACGATTTTAATTGCGGATTAAAAGCTTATCGCAAAGAAGTTGTTAAAAATATCGAGGTTTATGGCGAGATGCACCGTTACATTCCGGTGCTGGCCAAATGGGCAGGTTTTACCAAAATTACGGAGCAGGTTGTAGAACATCGCGCCCGGAAATACGGCGTAACCAAGTTCGGTTTCAGCCGTTTTATCAATGGTTTTTTAGATATGCTGTCGATATTTTTTGTCGGCAAGTTTTCCAAACGGCCGATGCACTTTTTCGGAACGATGGGAACACTTTGTTTTTTAACCGGTTTAGGAATTGTGGTCTGGCTGATCGGTTCCAAATTATACGACATTTCCAATCATGTAAAATACCGGAACATAACAGATAATACGCTGTTTTACATTGCTTTAGCTGCTGTAATCTTGGGTTCTCAATTATTTTTGACGGGTTTTGTGGCCGAGATGATTTCCAGAAATTCTCCTGAACGGAATAATTATCAGATTGATAAAAGGATTTAATTTATCCGGCCTGATGCTTCTTTTATCGCCTAAAAAACTGTCTTATCAATTCTGTACTTCTTTTATCTGATGTTTTTTTCCATCATTATTCCGCTTTACAATCGCCCGCAGGAAATCCGTGAATTGCTGGAAACATTGGTTTTGCAAACCTATAAAGGTTTTGAGGTTTTGGTGATTGAAGACGGCTCCAAGTTAGATGCTGCAGCGGTGATTGAAGATTTCAAAAATCGCCTCGACCTGAAATATTTTGTTAAAGAAAATGAAGGACAAGGTTTCAGTCGTAACTATGGTTTTGAACGTGCCCGCGGTGATTACTTTATCATTTTTGATTCTGATTGTTTGATCCCATCGGATTACCTGGAAATTGTAAACCGTGAAATCAGCACCCAAAAACCGGATGCTTATGGCGGCCCTGATGCTGCCCACGACTCATTTTCGCCGATACAAAAAGCCATCAGTTATTCCATGACATCGCCTTTCACTACCGGCGGCATCCGCGGCGGCGAAAAGCGGATCGGTGATTTCCATCCGCGCAGTTTCAACATGGGTTTATCGCGGCAGGTTTACGAAAAAACGGGCGGTTTTATCATTACGCGTTTGGGTGAAGATATTGAACTTAGCATCCGGATCCATAAAATGGGCTTTAAAACCGGCCTCATTCCCGAAGCAAAAGTTTACCACAAGCGGCGCAGCAGCTTTTTGCAGTTTTACAAACAGATCCATTTTTTTGGCCGCGCGCGCATTAATATTTACAAGTTTTTTCCTTCGGGATTAAAAGCGGTACATTTTTTTCCGGCCGTGTTTACGCTTGGATTGTTGTTTTCCATCATTGCAAACCTGTTCAACTGGCCCGTTTCCGAGCTGTGCAATGTGCTGCTGGCAATATTTATTTTGTTGATATTTTTTCATTCCTGGATGCGGAATAAATCAGCAAAAGTTGCATTTTTGAGCATATTTGCCGCTTTTATTCAGCTAACCGCTTATGGGCTTGGTTTTATGCAGGATTTCTGGAAAAGAGTAATATTAAACAAGTCATAAAAATATGTACCACCCGTTTTCCATTGCAGAAACTTTTAAAACTGCGTGGGATGTTACCAAAAAAAACTTTCTGAGCATTGTTGTTTACTCTGCAATAATTGCTGTTGTATGGATTACGGTGCAGCTATTTAATGATTTTGCAGATCTGAGCAGTGACCCTTTTACAAAATTTTTAGTTTTTTTGGTTTTGATCACGATCCAGAGTTATACAAGTATGGGTTTTTATAAACTCATTTTTACGCTGATCGACAGTGAATATTATGAGTTTGAAATTTCGCAACTGATACCAAATATCAAGATGGTGCTCAGTTTTATCGCAATCGGGATTTTGACGGGTTTTGCTATCGTAACGTTAAATCTAATTATAGAACAAGTCCTGCAAAATTACTCGGACAATGTGATGAACACTGCCCGGATCTTAGAAGTAATGCTGATCATTTACGCTACTTTAAGATACATGTTTTGTGCTTGTTTTATTGTGGATGATAACTCCGGCCCAATAGAATCACTAAGACAAAGCAGGCTGCTTACAAAATCGCATTTGCTGCATTTATTGGCTCTTTTGTTCATTCTTCTGATTGTAATTTTGGTAGGGTTTAAGAGCGTCGGTAAAATTATTTTGATTTTATTTCCGTTTGCCAATGTGGTTTTGATCGTAACTTACCGCAAATTAGTTTTCAGTACGCTGGATGTAGACGATGATGTAGCCGAAACACACTGATTTTATGGGCATAAAAACAGCATTAAGCAAACCATTCGCTTTTTTTGTTTCCTGGCAGATCAACAAACTGCGTAAAAATGCTGTTCGCTTTCAGGATAAAATATTTCTCGACCTGATAAAAACAGGTGTAAAAACAGCATTCGGCCAGGATCATGGTTTTGGTGAAATCCATAATTACGAAGATTTTAAAAAGCATGTTCCGGTCCGTGATTACGAAGCTTTAAAACCTTATGTTGACCGCGTAGTTTTGGGTGAAGAAAACGTGCTTTGGCCGGGCAAACCGGTTTATCTCGCCAAAACTTCGGGCACAACTTCCGGTGTAAAATATATTCCAATTTCTAAAAATTCCATGCCGGAGCATATCCGCGCGGCACGAAATGCTTTGCTCAATTATATACATGAAACCGGCAATGCTTCTTTTACCGATGGAAAAATGATCTTTTTGCAGGGAAGCCCGGATTTGCAAAGAAAAGCCGGAATTTTTGTAGGAAGATTATCGGGAATTGTAGCGCACCACGTTCCGAAATATTTGCTAAAAAACCGGATGCCAAGCGATCGGGTTAATCGGATAGAAGACTGGGAAGCCAAAGTAGATGCGATTGTGGAAGAAACGGTCTATCAAAACATGACGCTGATTTCCGGGATTCCGCCCTGGTGCCAGATGTATTTTGACCGATTGTCGGAAAAATCAAGCGGTAAAAAGATCAAAGACATTTTTCCAAACTTCAAACTGTTCGTTTATGGCGGCGTCAATTATCAGCCATATCGTGCCAGAATCGAAGAAAGCATTGGTTTCCCGATTGATTCTATCGAAACTTATCCCGCTTCCGAAGGATTTATTGCTTATCAGGATTCGCAAAAAAGTAATGAATTATTGCTTTTGGCAGATGCCGGAATGTTTTTCGAGTTTATCCCAACGGAAACTTATTTTGATGAAAATCCGCTTCGTCTCAGCCTGAAACAAATTGAACTGAACAAAAATTACGCTTTGATTTTAAATACCAACGCCGGTTTGTGGGGTTACAGTTTGGGTGATACAGTTAAATTTACATCGATCAATCCGTATAAAATTGTAGTTACCGGCCGCATCAAGCATTTTATTTCTGCTTTTGGTGAGCACGTAATTGGCGAAGAAGTGGAGCAAGCACTGATGCAAATTTCCGCAGAAGAAAACGTAGAAATCATAGAATTTACGGTTGCGCCGCAGGTAAATCCGCCAATTGGAGAATTGCCTTTCCACGAATGGTTTGTGGAGTTTGGTAAAATCCCTCAACATTTCACAGAATTTAGTATGAAAGTGGACGCTATCCTTCGGCAAAAAAATATTTATTATGCAGACCTGATCACCGGAAAAATCTTGCAGCCCTTAAAAATCCGCCCGCTAAAAAAGAATGCTTTTATTGATTTTATGCGAACGAAAGGCAAACTGGGCGGCCAAAATAAAGTCGCGAGATTGTCAAATGATCGTACAATTGCCGCAGAGTTGGAAAGTTATATTTTAATGTAGATTTTTGCACGATAAAAACAGTATCCCAATTCAATATATAGAACCTAATCATTACATACGCCACATTTGAAAAGTATTGCTCTATTAGGTTCTACCGGCAGCATCGGCACGCAAACTTTGCAGGTGGTCCGGGAAAACCCAACGCTGTTTCGGGCTTGCGTGCTCACGGCGCAATCTAACGCTGACTTATTGATTGAACAAGCACTGGAATTTTTGCCCGAATACGTGGTAATTGGTCAGGACGACCATTTTTATGCGGTAAAAGAAGCATTACAGCACACGCAGGTTAAGGTTTTGGCCGGGATAGACGCGATTACAGAAATTGTTACTGCACCGGAAATTGATGTTGTTTTGACCGCTTTGGTTGGTTTTGCAGGTTTGCAGCCCACCATCGCCGCGATCAAGGCCGGAAAAAACATCGCCCTGGCCAATAAAGAAACGCTGGTAGTGGCCGGAGAATTGGTGATGCAACTGGCCAAAGAACATCAGGTTAAGATTTTGCCGGTTGATTCGGAGCATTCGGCTATATTTCAATGTTTGGCAGGAGAGGAGCCGCAATCCGTAGAAAAAATTATCTTAACGGCTTCCGGCGGCCCGTTTCGGGGGAAAGATGTTGCTTTCCTTTCCGCAGTAACCAAAAATCAGGCATTAAAACATCCGAACTGGGTGATGGGCGCGAAGATTACAATTGATTCTGCTTCGCTGATGAACAAAGGTTTGGAAGTGATCGAGGCCAAATGGCTGTTTGATTTAGCTTCCGATCAGATTGATGTGATCGTGCATCCGCAGTCTATTATCCATTCGCTGGTTCAATTTAAAGACAGTTCGGTGAAAGCGCAAATGGGTTTGCCGGATATGAAATTGCCGATCCAGTATGCGCTGACCTATCCGCAGAGAATAAAAAATAATTTTGCACGTTTCAGTTTTGCAGATTTTCCGTACCTTACTTTTGAGCAACCCGATCTGAAAACTTTCCGTAACCTTGCTTTGGCTTTTGCAGCGTTGGATACCGGCGGAAATATGCCTTGTATTATTAACGCGGCCAACGAAATTGCTGTTGAAGGATTTTTGAAAGAACAGGTAAGCTTTTTAGGTATGAGTGATTTGATAGAAGAATGCACACAGCGGATTGCGTTGCACAAAACACCCGGACTGGAAGATTATTTACATACAGACCTGGAAACGAGAGCCTTAGCTAAAAATTTATTATTGAAAAAAGGTGCCTAAAAACAGCATCTCAAAAACCGTAGAATTTATATGAACGTTTTAATTATGATTGGCCAGCTGATTGCCGGATTGTCCATCCTGGTAATTTTGCACGAGGCAGGCCATTTTTTTGCAGCCCGCGCTTTTGGCATTAAGGTAGAAAAATTTTATCTTTTTTTTGATGCCTGGAACATCAGCCTGTTCAAATACCATTACAAAGGCGTGGAATATGGCATTGGCTGGCTGCCTTTGGGCGGTTACGTAAAAATTGCCGGTATGATCGATGAATCTATGGATACCGAGCAAATGGCCGGGCCGCCGCAACCCTGGGAATTTCGTTCTAAACCTGCCTGGCAACGCCTGATTGTGATGCTGGCCGGAATCACCGTAAATATTGTTTTAGGCGTTTTTATTTTTTGGATGCTGACCATCAAATACGGCGAAAGCTACATCCCGAACAACAGCGTAAAATATGGTATTGTGCCGGGAATTATCGGTAGAGAAATCGGCTTAAAAGCAGGCGACAAAATTACGGCAGTAAATGGTAAAAAGATTGTCCGTTTTGAGGAATTGATCAGTTCGAAAGTGTTGCTGGGCAATTCGCAATTGACGGTGAATCGTGATAATCAGTTAATTAACATCAAAGTACCCGGAAATATTTACAATGAAGTTGCCGATTATGGTATTGGAGAGTTTATCCAGTTGCGGAGTAAGTTTATGGTTGATTCTATTGTTGCCGGAAGTAATGCCCAAAAAGCAGGATTACAAAAAGGCGATAGCATTAAAGCTGTTAATGCGCAACAGGTTGTTTTCTTTGATCAATTTCAAACGTTGATCAAAGCGAACAAAAACAAGCAAATTAACCTGGAAGTAAAACGGAATAATCAGCTGGTGCAATTGCCTGCAACCGTAAATGCGCAGGGAACGCTTGGTTTTGCGGCCAAAGGTGATGAACCAGTTATCGAAAAAGCGAAGTTTGGTTTTATTTCTTCTTTGCCTGTTGGTGCCTCCAAAGCCTGGAGTTCTTTTGCAGATAACGCAAAGGGAATCAGTCGGGTAGCAACTGGACAAATCAAAGCCAATCGCGCATTTGCTGGTCCAGTTACGATGGCAACGATGTTCGGCAGCCATTTTGATGCTGCTAAATTCTGGAGTTTGGTTGGCTTGTTATCGATGGCTTTGGCGTTGATGAACTTACTTCCAATCCCGGCACTGGACGGCGGACATGCCATGTTTTTGATTATCGAAATGATTAAAGGGAAACCATTAAGTGATCGTTTTATGGAAAAAGCACAGATTGTAGGTTTCTGTATTTTGATTGCGCTGATGGTTTTTGTTTACGGAAACGATATTGTACGCCATGTTATCAACAAATAATTCAAGCCAAAATGAATTACTTTGAATTTTACGGTTTGTCCGAATCTTTTGAGATAGATGCGGCGTTGCTGAAAAAGAAATTTTATGAGCTGAGCAAAAAATATCATCCGGATTTTTATGCCTCAGAAAGTGCAGAAAAGCAGGAGGAAGTGTTGCAATTATCAACTTTAAATAACAAAGCTTACCAGATTTTATCCAATCCGGATAAACGGGTGGATTATATTTTGCGCCAGCATAATTTATTGGCAGAAGGCGACAAATATCCCTTGGCTCCTGATTTTTTGATGGAAATGATGGAGATCAATGAGCAACTGATGGATGCAGACGATGAAACGATGATCAATCAAATAAAAACATCGGTAAAAGAAGCATCAGATAATTTGGAGGCCGAACTGAAACAGCAAACCGGGAATTTTAGTAACAAAACACAACAGGAGCAAAACGAGGCTTTAAAAAAAGTACTGGATATTTATTACCGGAAGAAATATTTGTTGCGGATTACCGAAAGTTTTAATACGTTTGCAGCCCGCTAAAAAAGCAATGCCCAGCTGGCGGAATTGGTAGACGCGCTGGTCTCAAACACCTGTGGGAAACCGTGCCGGTTCGACTCCGGCGCTGGGTACAAACCCGGATACAGTACATGATTTCGTTCTGGTCCGGGTTTTTGGTTTTTTAAAATCTAAAGCCTGTTTAGATTTATATCAGAAAAATTTATAATGCTTCTTTTATGCCTATAAATTTTGTGTTTGCATTTTATACCGATAAAAGAAGCATGGCATTTCTTGTTTTCGTAGGTGGTAAAAGAAGCATAGAAAATAAATTGAACAAAATTAGAACAGGTTCATAGAAAATCTAAAATAGCATTAAATATGATTTGTTGTGCTTTTCCTCAAAATTCTTTCTCCCAGAAAAAATTTGAATTAATACTTTAAATTCCAGTCTTCATTTTTGTACTAAATCAGGTTTTTCAATTATTTGAAACTTAGTTTGGGGGATACCCGATAAACAACAAAGAAGAGTTAGGTTTGTATTTACAATTATGATTTTCTATCTATAGATTTATTCATGCCCATCAAAACCGGTCATCAGTTTAAACATATTTTTTGCTTTTTTATAAGCATCATTTTTTACCAAATTACGTTTGCGAACGCGGTTAAAGCATATACTAAGCCTGATAGTTTACAAATTGCATTAAACCGGGTGCTTGGGAATAAAAAAATATATGATCAGAAAAAGTCTGATGAAATAAAAAAGATTAAAAAAGACCTCCATAAAAACTTTTCAACACTAACTGTCCGGTATCATAACTACGAACGATTATTTGACGCTTACAAATCTTTTATTCATGATTCTGCCTATGTGTATTGTAAAAAATTAAATGAATGCGCTTATCTTTTAAAGGACCACAACAAAACAAATTATGCAAAGGTAAGAATGGGCTTTGTTTTGGTTTCGGCGGGCTTGTTTAAAGAGGGTTTAGATACTTTAAAAACTGTTGATACACATTACCTGAATGCTAAGCAACGGTATAACTACCTTTTTTTAAAAGCCAGAAGTTATTTTGATATGGCAGAGTTTTACAGGATCAGTGATTATTACCGTAAATATGATTCAATCGGCCTTCAATATTGTGATTCGATCATCAATAGTAACCCTGTCGGTTCCTACGAATCCTTATCTGCAATTGGTTTGAAATCTATACGAAAGGCAGATTTCAAAACAGCTTTAACAGCTTATAAGAAGCTACTCAGATTAAATCAATCCTATCAGGACAGTGCTATAAACCTAAGTAGTTTGAGTTATGCTTATTTCAGGCTTAACCAAACACAGCTTGGTGTATCAGCATTAATAAATGCAGCTATTATAGATAACGTACATTCCATAAAAGAATCAGTGGCACTAACCGACCTGGCCATGTACTGTTTTAAAAACGGAGATACAGAACTTGCTTACAACTATATCAACTATGCAATATCTGATGCAAATTTTTATGGTGCAAGGCATAGAGAGGCCAGGATCAGTAATATTTTTCCTGTTATAGAAAGCGAAAGGATCAATAATATAGAAAAGCAAAAAAAGTCTTTATTAATTTATGCTTCAATTATAACTTCTTTAATAATACTTGTAATAATTTTTACGGTTGTTACATTGAAGCAACTTAAAAAAATCCGTATTGCTGATCAGGTTATTTTTGATAAAAACACTGATCTGAATGCAACAAATGAATCGCTTATAAAAGCAAATGAGGCATTGGATGTTGCAAACCGGTCTTTAATCAAAACCAACGTCAAGCTGGATGATGCAAATATGATTAAGGATGAATATATTGGTTATTTTTTCAACATCCATTCTAATTATATTGAAAAAATTGACCGCCTTAAAAAATCATTAGAAAAAGTTGTGAAAGAAAAACGTTATGATGAAGTTTTGCAGTTATTAAATAAATTAAATATAGGTTTTGAAAGGGAAAACCTGTCACATAGTTTTGATAAAGTCTTTTTAAACTTATTTCCGAATTTTGTTGAAGACTTTAATTCTTTATTTGACAGAGAACATCAGATCCATCTAAGTGATGCAAAATTACTTACCACAGAACTGCGTATTTTTGCATTGATACGCTTGGGGATTGATGAAAACGAAACCATAGCCAAAATTTTAAATTACTCGGTAAATACGATTTATGCTTATAAATCGAAGGTTAAGAACAGGTCTTTTTTACCGAATGAAGAATTTGAAAATAGAATTTTAGCTATAAAAGCTGTTAAAGAATAAACAATGCGATGCTGCACAAGATTTTTTACAATAAAGATTGCTTAATTTTTCAACCAAAATCTTCGCACCGTTTAAGGAATAACGATGCTTCTTTTATCGGCTAAAAATTGGTTTTTACATCAGCCACGTCAAAGATAAACCTAAACCAATTTTGATGGTGTAAAAGAAGTATCAGGATTCTCTGATTTTAGTAAGCCTATAATAAAATCTTCGCATCGTTTAAGGAATAACGATGCTTCTTTTATCGGCTAAAAATTGGTTTTGACATCAGCCACGTTAAAGATAAACCTAAACCAATTTTGATGGTGTAAAAGAAGTATCAGGATTCTTAGATTTTAGCACGCCCATAATAAAATCTTCGTACCGTTTCAGGAATAATGATGCTTCTTTTATCGGCTAAAAATTGGTTTTACATCAGCCACGTTAAAGATAAACCTAAACCAATTTTGATGGTGTAAAAGAAGTATCAGGATTCTTAGATTTTAGCACGCCCATAACCTGTTTCTACCGTTCCGCTGGAATGATTTTTAAGGAAACAGTTTGTTTTTGTAGGTTGTATCTTCATAAAAATTCTATATAATTTCCTGCTCAGGTACAAAATAAAAATCTGAATATCAAACTTTTATAAATAACTGACTTTCTTTTTTTCAATATTCAATGTAAAAGCAATTGCCGTAATCTTTAAACCTGCTTTACTTTGACACAACAATTAACTCCTGATGTTATTTGTTTGATTAACCAATTAATACCAAATAAATATGAAAAGAATCTACTTTTTTAAGTATGGTTTAGCAATGATGTTTTTCATTGGTGCTTTTACCGCTTTTGCACAAACTGCTTCTATTACAGGAAAGGTGATTGATGAAAAAAGCCAGCCATTGCCCGGAGCAAGTGTAACTATTGACGGCACTACTTTAGGCGCTACCACTGATGTTGACGGCAGCTATAGAATAAATGCTACAAAACCTGGTGTTTATACTTTAACTGCCCAATTTGTAGGCTATAGTCCCATTAAAAAAACAGTAACCATCAGCGGAAATGCAAATGCACAGGAAAATTTCCAAATGCAGCCAACGTCAAATTCATTAAATGAAGTAGTGGTTGTTGGTTATGGAACTGTTAGAAAATCAGACGTAACGGGCGCAGTAACAAATCTTGGAAGTAAAGATTTAAACCCTGGGCCTATCACTAATCCATTACAGCAAATTGCAGGCAAAGCAGCGGGTGTAAACATTTCACAGGTGGGCAGCGAACCAGGTTCTGCTCCATCGGTGCGTATCCGCGGTATTACTTCGCTTCAGGGCGGGAATGACCCTTTGGTTGTGGTTGATGGGATACAGGGCAACATGGATTTACTGAACCAGGTGCCGCCGAGTGAAATAGCAACAGTAGATATATTGAAAGATGCTTCTGCTACAGCTATTTACGGTTCACGTGGCGCACCGGGTGTAATTATTATTACAACCAAAAAAACTGCTGCCGGCAAAACCAGTGTTGAATATACTGAAAACAGTTCTTTAGATGTAATCCCTAAAAAATTACATGTATTAAATGCGGCGGAGTGGACAACACAGGCGGCACTGCAAGGTGTAGATATTTCTGCAAATCACGGATCCAACACAGATTGGTACAATTTGCTTACCCGCAATGGTTTTACACAAAACCATACCCTGGCTTTTGGCGGCGGTGCCAATTTATTTAATTATCGTGCATCAGTAACCGCTATTAGCCAAACCGGTGTGGTTATCAATTCAAAATATCAAAATTATATCGGCAGGATTACCGCTACTCAAAAAGCTTTGGATGATAAGCTAACCCTTACCCTGAATGTAAACAGTGGTATTAACAACTCCACTTATAGTCCTACAGGTGTAGGTAATAATGCTTTTAGTTCAATTCTAATCAATCAAGCCAATGTAGCAAGGCCAACCGACCCTATATTTAACACTGATGGATCCTATTACAGAGATCCGAATGTTTTTCATTATACCAACCCTTATGCTGTTGCCCAAACGGTTCAAAATAATGGTGCCACCAACAACTTGTTTGGTAGCTTAAGAGGTGACCTGGATATCTATAAAGGTTTATCAGCCGGATGGTTTGGTAGCTGGAGGAAAGTGGACTTTAATTCAGGATATTATTTACCTGCAACATCAACGGTTCAAACAGCTATTGACAACAAGGGAATCGGCAATATGCACAATGATCATACAGACGAAAAATTAATGGACATTAATTTAAGTTACAAACATGATTTCGGAAAAAACCATTTGGATGCGACTGCTGTATATGAATGGCAGGCTCAAACTTATAACGGCAACTTTATACAGGGCAGGGGATTTATAAATGACATTGCAAGTTATAATGCCTTGCAGTTAGGGGATATTTCAAAAGTTTTACAGGGTGATATTTCTTCTTATAAAAATGACAGAAGACTGGTTTCTATACTGGGCAGGATCAATTATTCATACAACGACCGCTATCTACTGACAGCTAGTTTCAGACGTGATGGGTCAACTGTATTTGGTGCAAATAACAAATGGGGAAATTTCCCTTCCGCAGCACTTGCATGGCGCGTTGACCAGGAAGATTTTATGAAAAACCAGCACATTTTAAGTAATCTTAAATTCCGCGTTGGCTACGGTGTTACCGGTAACCAGCAGGGAATTGGCCCTCAAAATTCGATCGCATTAGTAGGGCAGGCCGGGACAGCGTATTTTGGCGGTTCAGTTATCCCAAATTATGCTGCTACCCAAAATGCAAACCCAAATTTAAAATGGGAAACTAAAAAGCAGGCAAATGCCGGCTTAGATTTTGGATTTCTTAATGACAGGCTTACCGGTACGGTTGATGTGTTTACTTCTAACACAGATAATCTTTTGTTCAATTATTCGGTACCTCTTCAAGGGCCATTTTTAACAACCAATATACTTGCAAATGTTGGCAGTTTACAAAACCAGGGTTTGGAACTTTCGTTAAGTTACACGGTTATTAAAAGCAGCAACACAACATTAACCCTTGCCGGTAACGGAACCTTATTAAGAAACAAGGTATTGAGCCTGGGCGGTAACATTGAAGGTTATGACATACCTACGAATTATGTAGCCTGGGGGCCGAACGCTTATCTGGTTGTTGGGAAACCTATAGGCACTTACCTTATTTTACAACATCTGGGCAAAGATGCCAACAATGCAGAAACCGTTGTTGACCAAAATAAAGATGGTATCATTGATCAGGGAAACCAAAGTAAAGACAGGGTACAGGAAGGCCAGTCGTTGCCTAAATATAATTATGCTTTTACACCAAGCTTTACTTATAAAAACTTTGATGCATCCATGGTTTGGCGCGGTTCGGGCGGTAATAAAATTTACAATGGTTTGCGCCAAACACTAAGTTTAGAACAAAATTTAGGTAAGGCAAACTTACTGGAAAGTGCAATACCATTAGGAATAGCTTCCTCGCAATACGGTTCAGACCTTTGGTTAGAGAACGGCTCATTTTTAAGATGGGAAAACTTGTCAGTTGGATACCGGTTTAATTTAAACAAGGTTAAATATATCAGTGCTTTACGTGTATCCTTAACCGGTCAAAATCTGGCGTTAATTACTAAATACAAAGGACTGGATCCTGAAATTGATGTAAGCAGTTATTATAATCCGCAAACTAATTCAGTTGCAACAGGCGGAGATTTTGGTAATTATTACCCTCGTACCAGGACTTTTTCCGTAGGTCTAAATGTTATTTTAAAATAATTAAATCATGAAAAAAATATTAATTAGTATTTTTATTGTTGGCCTTGCTGCACAAAGCTGCACAAAGGTTAATGAAAATGTTTACGACAAATATCCTGTTGAGCAGTTTTATTCTAACCCGGCAGGTGCAGATGTTGCATTGGCTAATGTATATGCAAAAATCACAGGTACCTGGGGTTCCAATTTCGCCGGCCGTGACAACTGCTGGTATGACCTTAACTCTTTCTCCTCTGATGAGCAGGTAATACCGCACCGTAATACAGGCGACTGGCAGCTTGATTTTGCCCAATTGTATACGCATACAGCATTGCCAAGCCTTGGTATTATCAACAATACCTGGAACTGGCTATATTCTTCTATTTATAGTGCAAACCTCGCAGTAGCCCAGCTTACAACAGCAAAAGCTGACCCTTCTAAAATTGCGGAAGCTAAGGTGATGCGTGCCTGGTTATATTATCTTTTAATAGATGATTTTGGAGATGTACCTTTTTACACAGATAATAATGTTGATGTTTCTAAAATACCACAGAAAAAAAGGGCAGAGATTTATAGTTTTATAGTGTCTGAACTTAAAGCAAATGTTGACCTGCTTTCTGAAACAAGGGGAGGCACTTATTATGGCCGCTTTAATAAATGGGCTGGTTATATGGTTCTGGCAAAAGTTTATTTAAATGCCGGGGTTTATACCGGGACACCCGACTGGGCAGATGCTTTGGCCGCTTGTAATAAAGTAGCATCTGGTGGGTTTGTATTACATGCGGGAGGTGCAAATTCAGCCAGTCCGTTGGGTTATCAATATTACGAATTGTTTGGAAATGTTTGCCCGAATGACGAAACTATATTAGCTGAGTTTATCACACAAAATATTGTTAGCGGTAATATTTATGCCATCAGGAGCTTGAACGGCCCCAATGGAATGGCACTTATTGGCTATTCCGGCTGGAACGGTACCATTATCCCTGAAGAGTTTTATAATAAATATGATGCCAGTGATATCAGGAGGAAACAATTTTTGGTTGGCCCGCAGGCGGGCGGTATTACTTATACTGCATCGGTATCGTCTATTATTTCTCCGGGTGCAGGGCCAAATGAAGGCGTAAGGGATGTTAAGTTTTTCCCGGTAGCACCATCTGACGGCAGCGGTGAATCAAACGATTTCCCTATTTACCGATATGCTGATTTGTTGTTGATGCAGGCGGAATGTAACGTTCGTTTAGGAAACCCGGCAGCAGCGGCCCCATTTGTCAATCAGGTTAGGGACAGGGCAGGTTTAAGTGCTATTGCAACTCCTACATTGGATAATATTTACGACGAAAGAGGCTTTGAGCTGAATATGGAAGGCCACCGCAGGCAGGATATGATTAGGTTTGGTAAGTTTTTGCTGCCGCACGGTTTTGTTGCAACAACACCTGCTTACCGGCTTATATTCCCTATACCAACCGCTGCCCTAAACGCTAACCCAACTTTAGTACAAAATCCAGGATATTAATAGATGGTCTTATCATGCTTCTTTTATCGTATAAAAATTGGTGTGTGCCTCAACCTAAACAAAGTAAAGGCAGCAGCTTACCGTTTTTTAGGTGGTAAAAGAAGCATTTAAAATACATGGAACAGATTTTTTTAACGGGTTCTATTAATCATTTAATTATGAAAAAAATAATTTACAGTGTTTTCTTGCTTGGTTTCCTTTTTATTATCTCCTGTAAAAAAGACGCAACCTTAACAACACTGCAGGCAGTTTCTTTTAATTCAACATTAAAGGCTTCTGCAACTGCTGTAACGCTTACGGCTAAAAATGATTCATCTGCTGTCTTAACCCTTTCCTGGCCGGCAGTTGTTTATCCGGTTAAAGCAACGGTAACTTACACCCTTCAGGCAGATATCCCTACCGATACTGTAGGCAGTAACGCTTGGGCCAATGCAACCAGCGTGGTTGTTGGCAATGATGTTTTAAGCAAATCCTATAAAGGAACGGATTTAAATACCCTTGCCATGTCCCTTGGCCTTTCGCCAGGCACAGCAGGAAACCTGGCTTTCAGAGTTTTAGCCTATCAGGACCGAAATGCTTATTCAAAATCAGTTACTGTAAATGTAATGCCTCACCAGTTAATCGCCACTTATCCGCTTTTGTATATTCCCGGAGATTATCAAGGCTGGGACCCGCCGTCAGCCCCTACCATGGCCGCACTTAAATCCAACAAAATTTATGAAGGATATATTAATATACCAGCAGGCGGCACTTACTATTTTAAATATACAAACGCCAGGGATTGGAATCATGTTAATTATGGCGATGCTGGCAGTGGTAAACTGACAACAGATGGCTTGGCAGGCGGACTGCAAGTACCCGGAGCAGGTTATTATGAACTTTCTGCAAATTTGAATACCAATACCTGGGCTTATACAAAAACTACCTGGTCAATATTAGGTGATGCTTCCCCCGGCGGCTGGAGTACAGATACGCAGCTAACTTATGATCCAAATAAACAGGTTTGGACAGTAACAGCAAACATGCTTTCAACAGGCTCATTTAAGTTCAGGGCAAATAATGCCTGGAACATAGATTTTGGACTTGATGCCAACGGAAATCTGGCTTATTCCGATAGTCCTGCTTCAATTTACGGCTCAAATTCTGCCATAACCAATATAACTGTGCCGGTAAGCGGTAATTATACCATTACTCTGGATCTACACAATCCAAGTAATTACAATTATACACTTCATAAAAACTAATTCATCAGGCAGTTCAGCAACTGCCTGATCCTATTTAAATTTACTATGAAATTAATAAACAACAGGAATATAATTATAGTTCTGCTACTTTCATTCATTACTGTTTTTAGCAACTGTAAAAAAAGCAATACTACTACTGTTTCAGATACTTCTTATCCGCAATATGGTACTCCGTTTGCAGGTGTTCCCAATACACAAGATGCCATCATTTATCAGGTAAACCTTAGGGCTTTTAGCAGTGATGCCAGTTTTAAAGGCGTTACGGCCCGGCTGGATTCTGTTAAAGCTTTGGGTGCCAATGTTGTTTATTTGTTGCCCATTTATCCTGTTGGCATTCTCAAATCAGCAGGCGGATTAGGGTCGCCTTATGCAGTTAAAGATTATAAAGGGGTCAATTCTGAATTCGGTACTTTAGCAGATTTAAGGAGTTTGGTAGATGCAGCACATGCACGCAATATGGCTGTTATGTTTGATTGGGTTGCTGATCATACCTCATGGGACAATGCATGGATCAGTAATAAAAGCTGGTACAAGCAAGATGCCAGCGGTAATATTATTTCTCCTTCTACTTATACAGATGTTGCGGCACTTGATTTTACCAATCAAACTATGCGCACTGCCATGATAGATGCTATGAAATATTGGGTTTTTACAGCAAATATTGACGGTTACCGTTGTGATTTTGCAGATAATGTCCCATTTGATTTTTGGAAACAAGCGGTCACTGCATTAAGGGGCATCACAACACACAAACTTTTAATGCTTGCAGAAGGTTCACGCAGCGATCAGTTTAATGCCGGGTTCGATATGGTTTATGGCTTTGCTTATTATAATGCGCTCGAGGCCAATGTTTATGGTAATTCAAAATCTGTTACCTTGCTTCAAAATGCCAATACGGGTGAATATGCAAATGCACTGCCAGGTTCTCAGGTTGTAAGATATATTACCAACCATGATGTGTACAGTAGTGACGGAAGCCCGATTGCAGTATATGGTGGTAAAACCGGATCAATGGCAGCATTTTTAGTAACAGCTTATATGAAAGGCGTACCAATGATTTATAACGGACAAGAAGTGGGTTGTACACGGGATTTGAACATTTTTTATCATAACCCGATCGATTGGACCACCAACCCGGATATGACCGCCGAGTATAAAAAAATCCTTAATTTCCGGGCAGGCAGCGATGCCGTCAAGAATGGACAATTAATTCAGTTTAGCAGTGATGACGTGGCTGTTTTTACAAAATCAACGGATACTCAAAAAGTTTTGGTCATAGCCAATTTGCGGAATAATGCAGTTACTTATACCGTGCCTGTAAGTTTAAATACAACAGGCTGGAAAAATGCTTTTACCGGTGCTTCGGTTACTTTAACAAATCAGTTATTTTTACAGCCTTACCAGCACATGGCATTAACCCAATAGTTAATATGCGATGAATAGGAGATTATTTACTTTTTCTCTTTGTAGTATATTTTTCTTTTTGTCAATTTTAAATGTATGTGCTCAAGCAAATGTGAAGCCAGTAGAAACGAAAATTACTAATGGTGTAATTGATGCACGATTATATTTACCTGATAAAAATGCCGGTTATAATCGCGGATCGAGATTTGATTGGGCGGGAGTTATTAATGATTTGAAATATAAAGGTCATACTTATTTTGGTCAATGGATTGATACTTATAGCCCTACAAGCCATGACGCTGTCATGGGTCCCGTCGAAGCTTTTGATCCTGTAGGTTATAATGAAGCAAAACCAGGGGAAGTGTTTATCAAAATTGGCATAGGTGCTCTTATTAAGCCCGATGATTCGGTATATAACTTTATGAAAACCTATGCCATTTTAAACCATGGTAAATGGAAGATCAAGTCAACATCAAACCAGGTGAAGTTTTTTCAGACGTTAAAGGAAGAGGAATATGCTTATGAATATCAGAAAAATATACAGTTAAAAAAGCATCAGCCTGTAATGGTTATTAGCCATACTTTAAAAAATACAGGTAATAAAATTATAGAAACCTCTGTTTATGATCATAACTTTTTTGTAATTGACCAGCAGCCCACCGGCCCAGGCTTTGTAGTTACTTTTCCGAACGACTTGAATGAAAACTTAGATGGAATGGAAACTTATGTAAGTATTAAAAATAACCAACTTATATTTTTAAAGGAGTTGAAGAATAAACACATTTCTTTTAAAGATCTGACAAATGGTAAAGGGGCGGCCTACAGTATAAAAATTGAAAATCAAAAAACAGGCGCAGGGGTAAAAATTACAGGCGATCATCCAATATCAAAACTGGCTTTCTGGTCCTCATCAAAAACCTTGTGCCCCGAACCTTATATTAAGGTAAAGGCAAAACCCGGAGAAGAGGTCAACTGGAAAATCACTTATGAATATTATACTATTAGTAATTAAAACGAAGACTAAAAAATTTACTTCAAAAAAAAGATTTAAGCATGTTTTGATTTTTGTCCAGTGTGTTTTCAATGCTTCTTTTATCGTATAAAAATCATTGACCCCGATATTCCTTTTGTTTCAACCGATGCAACATCAATTTTATATGGGTAAAAGAAGTATTACCTTTTTCAGAATAAACGGAACAAAACCTTTAATAACGATTTTAAAAAATAGTATGTTTAAAACAGTTGTACTCCTGATGATCAATTTTTGCGGAGTTTTATTTTCGTTGCAACCAAGTTTATTTGCAGCAGAATTAAATAACAAAAGTATAGTTGTTACTTATCCAAAGCCCGATGGCCTTCAAACAAGTGATAACTTTACAGTCAAGGTAAATAATAATTCGATTTGGACCGAACAGGTAGGCAGTGGAGGTAAAGAAAACTTGCATGTAGCTAATTTCTCCTGTTCTGGGCCGCAAGTAATTACTGTCATTGCATCTTCCAAAATAAACAAGTATAAAATTGAGCCTGCAAGCCGGGCAATTCCAGCAAAGGTAAACGGACGCGAGATTTCATTTACCATATCAGGCCCTCAAAAACTTTACATTGAAATTGATAATTTGCCTGCTTTAGCCATTTTTGCAAATCCATTAGAAACACACATACCTAAAAATGGAGATCCCGGAGTTGTGTATTTTGGGCTGGGAACCCATAATGAGGGTGAAATTAATTTAAAGAGTGACCAGACGATTTATATTGCAGGAGGAGCAGTTGTAAATGCTAACATTCGGGGTAAAAATCTTAAGAACGTTAAAATTGAGGGAAGAGGGGTTCTAAACGGAAATGTCCGGATTTACGGTAGTTCCAATGTTGATGTTAGCGGGGTTTTCATCAGAAATACTTCTAACTGGAGCAACACGCTTATTGATTGTGATCATACTATTTACAACAATGTAAAGGTTTTTAGTTATAAGGGAGTTTGGGGAATTGATGGCATTGATCCGGTTTCCTGCAAAGATTTCACAATTAATGACTGCTTCATCCGTACACGGGATGATTGTATTTCAATCAAATCAATGGCAAAGTTTGGAAGTGATACGGTTAAAAACATCAATACTGACTCTATAAAGGTAACAAATTGTGTACTGGTAGGTTGGGCTCATGCAGACGGTATTACATTGGGATTTGAGTTGCAGGGAGGCTTAGTACAGAACGTTCTTGTAAAAAACTGTGATATTCTTTCTTCCAGCGGACAGGGCAGAACGGGAGGACATTCAGCGTTCAGTATTGTTTGTGATGGCCCTTCCCTGGTACAGAATATCCGTTTTGAAGATATCAGGGTTGAAAATCAAATTGAATACAAAAATCTCGAATTGATTGTTACCGAGGGCAGAAGGTACGGAACTGAAGGCCCTGGAAATATTAAGGGGGTTTATTTGAAAAATATCCGTTGGGCAAATGCAGATAAACCATTTGTTATTGCCGGAGTTCCTTCTAATCTGGTTGATAATATAACTTTTGACCATTGTTATTTAGGAGGAAAGCCCATTACCGGTATAAACGATGGAGATTTTCAAATAGAATTTGCCAGAAATATAAAATTTCTTTCAGGAGAAAATGTACAGAAAGTTATATCAAAAGAATAATTAAACATATAAAAATAAGGCCGTATCAGTAATAATCAGATGAGCGGCTATTTTAAAGATTATGAAAAGAAATATTGTTTTTTTACTGCTGATATTAGTTTCATTTAGTATCAGCCCTGTTTGTGGGATTGCCCAAACGTTAAGTTCATCGGATAATAAACAGAATCCGCAACAATACGGCAAACCTTTTAGTCATGTTCCCGACCGCCGTGATGTAACCATTTATCAGGTAAACATGCGTGTTTTCAGCAAAGAAGGAAATTTTAAAGGCGTTATTGCCCGTTTGGATTCGATTAAAGCTTTAGGCGTAAACCTGATTTACCTGATGCCAATTTATCCGGTTGGCATATTAAAAAGTACAAATTCTCCTTACTGTGTGAAAGATTATCTGGCTATCAATACAGAATTCGGAACAATGAACGATTTACGTTCTCTGGTTGATGGCGCACATAAAAGAAATATGGCGGTTATGCTGGATTGGGTGGGCAACCATACTTCATTTGATAATCCCTGGGCCAAAAACAAGGATTGGTATAAAAGGGATTCTACAGGTAAGATCATCAGTCCTAACGGTTGGAACGATATTGCTCAGCTAAACTTTAATAATGCCGATATGCGGGCAACCATGATCAACGACATGAAATATTGGGTATTGGCGGCTAATATTGATGGTTTCCGTTGTGATTATTCTGATGGGCCGCCTGCAGATTTTTGGAAACAAGCTATTGATGCGCTTAGAAAAATCCCGGGCCATCACTTATTAATGCTGGCAGAAGGGCAACGTGCCGCTAATTATGCAGCAGGTTTTGATTATAATTTTGGTTTTAATTTTTTTGAAGACTTAGAAGCAGTTTATAAAAAGAATAAATCCATTCAATCCATTGATAGTTTAAATATTGCAAATTATGTTGGCACTTCAGATGGACAGCAAACGGTAAGATATATTACCAATCACGACGTTAACAGTTCGGATGGAACACCTTTAGAATTATTCGATGGCAAAAAAGGGTCAATGGCAGCTTTTGTGGTTGTTGCTTACATGAAAGGTATTCCAATGATCTATGATGGGCAGGAAGTAGGGACACCATACAGATTAAAATTTCCTTTTACCGCTGATAAAATTGATTGGACAATCAACCCTGACTTAACAGCTGAATATAAAAAGATTATTGCTTTAAGAAATGCCAGCAACGCAATCAGGAGAGGTACTTTAACTTCCTATACAAATCAGGATGTATGCGCTTTTACAAAACAAGCCGGTGCAGAAAATGTGCTGGTCATCTCAAATTTAAGAAATCAGCCGGTAAGCTTTTCTATCCCGGCAAATGTGGCAGCCACTTCCTGGAAAGACGCTTTTACAGGTTCAAACAGAAAGCTAAACCGCAGCATTGACCTGGGACCCTATTCATATATCGTACTAAAGAACTAAACATATCAGGGATATTAGAGGGCCTGTATAAACTTATATCAGACAGTCCGACAAGCTCAGGACCAATAATTTCAATACTTCTTTTATGCTTGTATTTCTGTTTTTTATAGAGGTACAAATGCGTAACAGCCTTCCTGTTTTTTAGGTGATAAAAGAAGCATATAGTTAGAGCCTGTTTAAGTTTCTTTACAGTTATTTTGGCTAAAGCCATATCTAAATTATTTACTGTCCACGGCCTGAAGGCCATGGCAATTTGGCCACCTTGTTTTGCATTTCTTTATATCTAATGATATCAAACGAGGCTATTTTGGTAGGATGATTGCGGGATTTTAATTGCCACGGCCTTCAGGCCGTGGATAAAGTTGACAGGCTGCAAGGCTTTAGCCAAAAACAAAAAAATACGGCACCAAAATTTATGGCATAAAAGAAGCATTATAATCAATAATTTTAGGCTTACCGGTGGATGTGATAGAAATTTAAACACGCTCTTATATTGGATAAAATTTGAACAAGCTTTAAAACAACTTTCGACCTTGAATCTTCCCCAACGGAGAAAAGGAGACTATCCGGTTACTTCAGAACCTGGACCGGCAAATGAAAAGATGAGTGTAAAAATCAATGAATGACCTGTAAATAAAAATTTACCCGTTCCAGCAAAAAACCCTGACGTTTTTATGATCAGGGTTTTTTGGTTAAATGGGGAAACCTACATGGCAGGTTTCGTTTTCTTTACCATTTTGTGGTGCTTAGTTACTTTGTGCGTGGTGGTTTTGCTGGCTTTCATGCTGTGTTTCATGGTGTCCTGCGCAAATACAGTGCTGCTTAAAATAACTGCCGATAAAGCAAAAGCTGATAAAATAGATTTCTTCATGTTTTTAAATTTTTTGGGAAAGTACGGATTTTGGTTTAAATGGTTTCGATAAACAACAAAGCCACCTTTTTTAAAGTGGCTTTGTTTGCGGGTTTCAGGATGAAAATTTTCAGACGCTTTTGGTCACACTGGCTTTTAAAAAATACGCTACGATCAACGTAATACCCATACCTTTTAAAAATCCTTTTAAAGTTTCTGAAACAGGCGTAAAATGACCTAACAGAAAGGAGCAAACGATTGACAGTAAACCAATCAATAACAGTAGTTTTAAGAATTTCAGCTTTCTCATTTTTGTAGTAGATTTATAATTAGGTTTTCTTTCGGCTGAAGGACCGGAAAGGCTAAAAATAGAAAGATTTATATAAATCAAAATGCTTTTGACGAGAAATTTTATAGTTTTTTCAAATAATATTAACCTGTTAAAGAAATTGAATGTTTGATTAGAAAATTCAAATTTTGAGCCACTTTTATTGAGTGTTTTGAGCTGCTTTTGCCTGTACTTCTACTTCGCTGGCCGAAGCTTTCTTCTCTTCCTCCATTTCTTTGGATAAGAAATAGTTTAATCCGGTACGAATAACAGCGATGGCACCCAGTTTCCCAATTTCCTGCCAGTTTGGTGCCACGGCAGTTGATAAAATATCGGCCCCAAGCTGAAACTCTAAAGCCAGTGCCAGGTAGCGTGCCAATGTAAGCCGGATGGCATTAAAATCTGTTTCCTGCCTGCTAAGCAGTGCGCGGATAAATCGGTACAACGAAATAACCGAACCAATGGCAATGGCCGCGGCACCGGTAATTTCCACGCCCAGGCGTAGCCATTGTACCAGCGTCATCACAAAATTTTCTACAGGAGGAGTCATAATTCAGTTTATAATTTTTCAATCAGGGTTGCAGGGACTTTCTGTTTGATGATCCGAACGGAAACTTTCTGTATGATAACCAAAACCACCAGCAAACCAAGTGCAATCAGAAATAAAGGCATTGTTTTGCCGGTTTCAAACGCAAAAGTTAAAGCGGTAGAAACGGCCGGTGGATGCATCACATTCAGCAGTACCATAAACGTGATTGCTAAAACCATCGATAGTATGGCAGACGTATATCCCGGACCAATCAATTTAATCACACCAATACCAATCAGCGCGGCCGACGTTTGCGCCATTGCCAAAGTATAAATGCTGTTGGTTGGATGCTCCGGATCGAGATAAATTAAAAATGCACTCGAAGCTAAAGAGGCGAAAAGTAAGTGCTGCTTTCCATAAATCTCCAATAAAAACAGCACCATGGCCATGGTAACGGTTGGAAGCAGAGCCAGTGAAATTTCAGTTTTTAAATCGTAACGTTTGCGCATGAATTTTAACGAATAAGCCCAACAGGTAAAGCATCACTCCAACAAAAAAGTTTTACGCAACGATTAAACGTAATGCTTCTTTTATCGCCCTAAAATTGAAATAGTTTTATAAGATTTGTATCGATAAATCAGATAAACATGTTCACTGGAATTATAGAAACTTTAGGCACCGTCAGCAATTTGTTTACCGATCAGGGCAACCTCCATCTTACCATTGGCTCCGGCCTGGCGCAGGAACTCAAGATCGATCAATCCATCGCCCACAACGGCATCTGCCTCACGGTGGTGGCTATTTCCGATGGTTTGCACACGGTTACTGCAATTGAAGAAACACTGAACAAAACCAATCTCGGCCGCTTGCAAGTTGGTGATAAGGTAAATTTAGAACGGTGTATGCGGATGAACGACCGGCTGGACGGACACATTGTGCAAGGCCATGTAGACCAAACGGCCGTTTGCATTGCTTACCGCGAGCTGGAAGGCAGCTGGGAATACACTTTTCAATACAGTCTGTCGGCCGGAAATGTAACGGTAGAAAAAGGTTCGGTTTGTGTGAACGGCGTGAGTTTAACAGTTGTAAATTCGGTTGCAAACACGTTTTCGGTCGCCATCATTCCTTACACTTACGAGCATACCAATTTGCAGCAGGTGAAAGAAGGCTCTGTGGTGAACCTGGAGTTTGACGTGATCGGGAAATACGTGGCGCGGCTGATGCAGCGTTGATGCTGTTTTTATCACCTGATTTTGTAGATCATGCCAATTTGTTTGCCGTCAAAACTTGGTTTCAGGTTGCTAAAAAGTGATTCTCTGGAGTTTTGATGCTGGTGCTGGATGCCAAACATGGCACTGTCAAACAGAAATAAAAATGCGCCTTGCAAAATAACGGCATTGCCATAGCCATGTAAACGGTCGGAGTTTTTGCTGATACCGCGCTTGTTTAGGTACACGCCGCCAGCAATATAAGCCAGGTCTAATCCGGCGTTGATAAGCAAAATCCGTTCTGTTTTGCGCTGTTCTGCCAGGCTTTGTTTTGGGTTGAACTGCTTGTGCGATGCTTCTTTTACACCATAAAAACCAGCGGTTACAATGCCAAGGTTCACGATGTTCCAAAAAATATTCATCTGGTTAAAATATCGGGTAGTTCCTTTAGTTCGATAAAAAGCCACACTTCCAACAGCAATATTCGCAATCGCCCATCCGCCCAAAACCTTCATGCCGGTTTCGTTAATCTCGTTTCTTTGTTGGTTGAAATGGGAGAGAGTATCTTGGGATTTGGCAGTGGTGGAAATGAGGAGGAGAAGGAGTAAGAATTCTTTCATAAAAGTGAGGGCTGTTGATATTGGATATTTTCAAAGCGATATTTTCATTAATATAAACAGCTACTTAATAAAATCCTTCAAATGTTGTAACGCTGATCTCTTAAATAGCAACACTTCATTAATTTCTTAAATTTCTGTTAAGTTCTTCGACTAACTCGTATACCTTAGTTACAGGATTTTGCTTAGACCATGGTAAATCTTTTTGCTTTTCAAACAATTGCATTGCTCGTTCTATCGCTTTATCTTGTGATGAATTGTTATCAGTTAACAGAATTTTATAAATTTTTAAGCAAAAGTTGTATTTTTTGCCATCAGGATCATATTTCAATCCAAACTTCTTACTAAGTGCTTTATAGTAGAAAGTTCGTAACTGTTGGCTATCAATAAAATGATAATGTAGAAAGAACCACAATTCAAATGAGTCATTGGAATAAGCGACTTTATAACCAAGTTGTAATGCTTTAATTATTGAATTGTCAAAATCTGCAAATTCGTCTGCACCGCGTCTAACGTCCATATCAAAAACACACCATATCTCGTCATATTCTTTATCAGAACTTTTTATTATTTCTATGGTAGATTCTACTAATTTTAATTTTGACTGACCTCCTAAATTGATGGCTTCAACTCTCATAGCAAGTACGGGAAATGCTTCAAAGTAAAGTTTTTCTGTCTGTCCTTCGCAAACTATCAATATTGTTTTGTTGATAGGAATAGTCTCTATTCTATAATTGCCTGACTTAGATTTCCTATTCCAGGCTTTATCGCTATCTGAAACTTTTATCGCACTTGTACTTTTAGGCATTATTCAAAATTGATTAAACTAGAAAAATCGCTTAGAAAAGGAATTGCTCCATATTTTCCTTGGATGTAATCTTTTTCAAAAGAAGCACTATTTCTTACACCTTTAATTTCGACTAATGTATAAAGATGACTTGCTCCAAATTTATCCTTTTCTACAAAATCAATTTGATCTCTTCTAAGTAATTCAGATGATAACAAGTTTGTGTCATGCGTTGTAAAAATGAGTTGGGCGTTTTTATTCTGTATTGAATTATAAAAATCAACAATTTTTTTCGTCAATAGCGGATGGAATCTTGAATCAAATTCATCGATTATTAGAGGGGTGCCATCTTTTAACGAACGATAAATAAAAGGACTTAACTCGAACATCTTTCTTGTCCCTTCCGACTCTTGAGCTCCAAATGAAAAATTACTTTCTCCTTCTGATTTTAAATCTTTATTATATATTGTTCTGTGTGAAACAACAATTTTGCCTTTTTTGAAATCCTTTTTTACGTCGTCTTCTATATTATCAGGTAAATCATCATTAGTTACTTCAATAGTTTCTAAATCCTCTATGCCAAAATCTGACTTTCTTAAAAAGTCCAGAATGAACTTTTTTTTGTTTGAATCATCCAATGAATCTCCTGCCAAGGCGTACATTCCTTTAGCACCTAATCCACTTATAATTGAAATCGCAGCAATTGATTTAACGATTTTTTTTGAAATTTTACCAATGCCGGTTGAAGCAAGGTGAGATAAGAACAATGAAGTTTCTGTGAAAACTTGTTCTTTAGAATTTTGAAATAATTTCTGATATAAAACACCTTCTTCAAAATGCTTTCGATTTATCTCTCCAATTTTACCATCTTCTCTTATAAATAAAGGCTGCTCTCTTTTGTTAGGTGTAGAAAAAAGCCATTCGCTCTTAATGTGATTTTCATTAGCTTCAAATCCATATCTATATTTAATATTGTCAATTCTAAATATTAGTTGGAAGAAAGTCGGTTCGTTAACAGTTTCAGTAGATAGTTGAAAACAATGAATCAGGCGTAACGCCTTCTCCTCTTTTACTGACTCCCTTACAATTCTAATAAAAGTCACGAGTGCTTTAATTACATTACTTTTCCCGCTTGCATTGGCACCGTAAATTGCTTTGGATTTCAGTAAATTCAATTCATCCCCAATAGGGAAAATATTATTAGTATCTAATAAGGGGTTATTAGATTTAATTTTTGCGGCAATCATATTTAAAGTTTGGGTGTCTTTAAAAGACCAAAAATTCCCAAAGCTGAAGTCTTCAATCATTTCTCTTGATATGTAATTTGCAAATATTACGTAAATATAAGAATAAGATGTCTCTTTGCCTTTTTAAAAATAATTTTTAGGGTTGGTTATTTAATATCTATGCCAAACTCTTAAATATACTTCTTTTACCAGCCCTTCAACTCCGAAAACTTACGGATATTCCGCACAAAAAAAGCCCAAACCACGCTGCCTTTGTAAAAACCGGCGGTTGATTGCAGGTTATAATCAGCGTGGCGTTCGCTGCGTACTTTTTGCCGCTCGCCGGAATTTGTAAATAACTGCCGGATAAAATTGCGGTGTGCTTTGCTGATCGCGGCGGCATCTTTTCGTTTGCCTTCGCTAAGGAAACGGACCAGGGTAACCCAATCCAGCACAAAGCGCATCGGGATGACAAACACACTTTTGCGCAGCCACAAATTCTTCTGCAGCAGCAGTAAATTGTTGCGGAAATTAAGATAAGTTTTATAAGGGTTTTCAGCATCCAAAGTCCCTCCACCCAGATGATAAACGGTGGATTCGGCACAAAACATCACTTTTAAACCCATGTTTTTCAACCGCCAGCACAAGTCAATTTCTTCCATGTGGGCAAAAAAACGTTCATCAAAACCACCGGAAAGTTCCCAGTATTTTTGCTTGATAAACAAAGCAGCACCGGATGCCCAAAGCACTTCAATGGTTTGATCGTACTGGCCGTGGTCTTCTTCAATCTCGAAAAAAATCCGGCCGCGACAAAACGGATAGCCGAATGTATCGATAAAACCACCGGCGGCACCGGCATGTTCAAACTTGTTTTTTTCCTGCCACGACAAGATTTTTGGTGCAGCAGCTGCAATCAGTTCGTCGCTTTCCATTAGCTGGATTACCGGTTCAATCCAGTTCGGCACAACTTCCACATCAGAATTTAACAGGATAAAATAATCAGCCTGAACCTGCGCCAAAACACGGTTATAGCCGCCTGTAAAACCGTAGTTCTGATCGTTCAATACTGTTTTTACCATGGGAAAATTGGCGCGCACAAATTTAACTGAGCCATCCGTAGAGCCGTTATCGCCTAAAACAATTTCCAGGTTTGGGTAGGAAGAAGCTACGACCGAAGGCAAATAAGTTTGGAGATATTTTAAACCGTTCCAATTCAGGATCACAACGGCAACTTTGGGCAGTTCCGTTGGCACATTAGGCATGTTCATCAATGAGTTACCGGTTTAAATTTCCATCTTCTGTGCGACCATAGCCAATAAGCCGGTTCTTCACGGATCACTTTTTCCAGATATTGCACATGTAAATCCGTAATTTCATGTTCGGCAGCAAGTTTCGGTTCCTCAATCAAGGGCACGAAGGTACAGGAATAATAGCCTCTTTTTATTACGCGGATATCACAAAAAATTACCGGATCGTTCATCATTTTTGCCATCTTTTCAATCCCCAGAAAAACAGCGGTTGGCTGGTTTAGAAAGTTGGTAAAGTATTGTGTTTCCTCCCGAACGGGCGTTTGATCGCTCACAAAAACGGTTAGTTTCGGTTCGTTTTTCAGCTGGATCAACGTCCGTAACGTTGCTTTCATCGTTACCGGAATTGAACCGAAACGGGCACGCATATTTTTGATAAAGTCGTCAACAGCTTTATTTTCAAGCGGTTTGTAGATAAATAATTTCTTTTTTTGGGTAGAAAAACCAAGGATTTGCGCCGCCATTTCCCAGTTGCCGTAATGGCCCAGCGCGCCCAATACACTTTTTTGCCTGCTAAAAACAGTATCCAGGAATTCGGGGTTATTCAGGGTGAAATGTTTTTTAAGCTGATCTTCGGAGATACTGATCAATTTGATGGCTTCTACCATTAAATCGGCCAGAAAACCAAAAAACTGACGTTCGATTTTGGCGCGTTCGGTTTCCGTTTTCTCCGGAAAAGAATTGCGCAAGTTTTCCTGCACCACTTTCCGGCGATATTTAACCACATAAAAAAGGGTGATAAAAACAGCATCCGAAAGCAGGTACAAAACCCAAAAAGGCAGCAGCGAGAGCAGGTACAAAAAGAAAATGGCTACTTTCGTGAGTGCCTTAATGATCATCGTTTTGGCAGAATTTTGAACACAAACTTATCATTTATGGCCGATAATGCTGTAATTTTTCCGTTGTTTTACTTGCCACCGGTGGCTTTTTTTTCAGAATTGCTTCAGCATAAAAACAATTTTCTGATCGAACAAAAAGAGCATTTCCCAAAACAAACTTACCGTAACCGGACTGAAATCTTTTCGCCCGACGGTGTGCTGACGCTGGTTGTGCCGGTAACGAAAGGTTCAAAAAACCACACCAAAATGCGCGATGTCAGGATAAGTTATGATTTTAACTGGCAGCGGCTGCACTGGCTGGGCCTGCAAACCTGTTACCGCAGTTCGGCTTATTTTGAATATTATGAAGCTGATTTTGCACCATTTTACACCGAAAAAAAATTTGATTTTCTGTTTGATTATAACGAAGCTTTACTGCAACTTTTGTTGAAATCATTAAAAATAAAAACAGAAGTCAACCTTACAACTGAATATTTGACCGATCCGCCCGGAGCTGATTTCCGTAAAAATATCAACCCAAAACAAGCTTATGGTTTTCAGCAAAAAACCTATTTTCAGGTGTTTGATGACCGGCAGGGATTTCTCAAAAACCTCAGTATTGTTGATCTGCTTTTTAACCAGGGGCCAAACGCTTCCAACTATTTGTAATGGCAAAAAAAATTAAACGTTTCAGGATAAAAGCATCCAAACACGATACTACAATTGGCGAAATGCCGGGATCTGTCAGCGTTTCTAAAGATGCTTTGAAACCGCTGATCGAGATTTATTCTTATAACCAAACTGAAATAAAAGAAAGTAAAGGTGCGGACATCTCAGTGGTTTTGGATCAGATGAAAGCCTGCGGCCAGCATACGCATTGGGTTTTGGTAAAAGGTTTGGGCGATCAAAATTTGATTGAACAGATCGGTACAAAGCTGGAAATCAACCGTTTGGTGCTGGAAGATATTGCACATACATTGCAGCGGCCCAAATTTGATGAATATGAAACGTATATTTTTTTAACGAGCAGGCTGCTGCATTACCACAAAGAGGAAGCGATTGAAAATTATCAGCTTTCCATCCTCGTTAAAGAAAATATCATCATCAGTTTTCAGGAAACGCACGAGGAATATTTTGAAGGTGTAAAAAAGCGCTTGGCTGCCGGAAAGGGTTTTATCCGGACCGGCGGCCCCGGCTACCTGGCCTATGCGCTGACGGATACGGTGATTGACCGCTATTTTGACCTGCTAAACAAAGTAGGCGATTCACTGGATTTGCTGGAAGACCGGCTGTATCAGGAACCTGACCGTACAGTTATGTATGAATCGCAACAAATTAAACGCGGCATGATTTTGCTGCGCCGTGCCGTTTGGCCGGAGCGCGACAAAATTAACGATATGATCCGCACGGAAAACCCGCTTATCACGCAAACCGATAAACTGTATTTGCGCGATGCTTATGACCATTGCATCCAGGTGATTGACCTGATTGAGAGCAACAAGGAAATCACGTCCAGCATTGTGGATATGTACCTTTCGCTCATCAGCAACCGTATGAACGAAATTATGAAGGTGCTCACGATCATCTCTTCCATCTTTATTCCGCTCACTTTTATTGCTGGTATTTACGGAATGAACTTTGCACGCGTGGACCCGGTTACCAACCGCGTTCTGCCCGACAATCTGCCGGAGTTGTATACGCCGCATGGTTACATTTACGTTTTGATTGTGATGCTGATTATCGCCGTGGTACAGTTTGTGTTTTTCTGGCGAAAAGGCTGGTTCAACAAATTATGAAAATGAAATTTAAGCAAAAGTATTTTAATATAATAGCTGTCGGAGCTGTGATTTTGGTTACGGTCAGGATGGTTTCTGCCCAAAACCAAAACACGCTGAAATACCCGGAGATGGACGAAATTTCCGGTATCGCATCTTCCCGAACCAATAAAAATATTTTGTATGTGCATAATGATAGTGGCGATACGAGCCGTTTTTTTGCCATCAGCCCAAACGGACAGCTGAAAGAAACTTTTTATTTTAAAGCTGATCCGAAAAATCCAGCTGCCAATGTGATTGATTGTGAGGATATTGCAGTTGGGCTGGGAACTGAAAAAGGTAAAAGTTATATTTATCTGGGTGATATTGGCGATAACCATAAAGCACGGCAATCCATCAGTGTTTATCGTTTTCAGGAGCCGGTGATCGATGAAAATAAGGCTAAAACTACTTTAAAAACCAATATTATCCATCTCAAATATCCCGATGGTGCACACGATGCAGAAACGCTGATGGTTGATCCGGTGGAACGTTTGCTGTACATCGTTACCAAACGCGAAGATTCGGTTGGCGTTTACAGCGCGCCGCTCAATGCTTCTTTTACCGGTACAATTTTGTTGCAGAAAAGGTGCAAGATTCACTTTAAAGGTTTGCCATTGCTGAAATGGGTTACGGCCGGGGACATTTCTGCGGATGGAAAGCAGCTATTGCTCAAAAGCTATCAAAAGGTTTATTATTGGAAGAGATTGCCCGGAGTATCTGTATGGAAAACTTTGCAGCAAAATCCTGCCGAATTGCCTTACACAGCCGAAAAACAAGGTGAAGCCATCGGTTTTACACCAGACGGGAAAGGTTATTATACAACCAGCGAAGGTAAAAACGCACCGCTTTATCATTACCAAACGCCAAAATAAATACTGATTTTGGGTGGATAAAAGAAGCACGCTGCCTGAACAGTTCTTTTACAGCTTCGTTTTCAGTTCAAAATAAACGTTAACTTCGTGAAGCATATCACCTTATCCATAAACCTGAATGCGTTTTTTTTATCATTTTTTTCTGATTTTGCTTTTTGTTGTTGTTGGAAACTTTTATGCTGCTGCCCAAACCTGCACCGGGAGTTTAGGCGAACTGGTTATCAAAGAAACTTTTGGTGCCGGTAAAACTTACGGTTTAGGTACTGCCTTTCAAAATGGTGAAACCAATCTGCAATACGCTGCTGATAATTGTGGCGGAAATGATGAAACCTATACCATCACAACATCACTTGGTTCTTCATGCAAAGGTGCCACCTGGCAAACCATCGCCCATGATCATACAGGAGATGGATTCGGATATTTTATGCTTGTTAATGCATCTTATTCACCAAGTATTTTTTATACTAAAAAAGTTGATGGCAGCAAACTCTGCCCAAATACAACCTATTTTTTTGGGGCTTATATCATGAATATCTTGCGGGATTTACCGTTTACAAAAGGCTATTCTAAACCTAATATTACCTTTCGGATAGAATCTGTAAGCGGTAGTTTGTTGGGCAGTTTTAATACCGGCAATATTCCTGCCATCAAAGAAAACGACCCGGTCATTTTTACACAATATGGCGGTTTTTTTAAATCAACTGCAACTGGTGAAGACCTGGTTATCAAAATGATAAATAATGCGCCCGGCGGTGCGGGCAATGATTTTGCGATGGATGACATTACTTTTAGCCCCTGCGGAGAATTAATCCAGACCGGTTTCAGCGTGCCAACAGATAATGCTTCCAAAAGTGCCTGTGTTCATGATAATTTAAGCTATACACTGGTTTCTGCCCAAAGTGGATATTCAAACCCGGATTATCAATGGCAGCAAAACTATAACGATGGTTCAGGATGGGTCAATATCGCTGGGGCAAAATCTTCAACGCTGCCTGTCAGCCTGAAAAATACTGTTGCCGGAACTTACCAGTATCGGGTAGGAATATTAAACCAGGCACAATTTGGCTCGGAAGCTTGCCGGATTTATTCTTATCCGCTCACCATTCATGTTTATGCGCCGCCAGCTATCTCGGTTGCACCAATAACCCATACTTGTGTGGGGCAGCAATTATATTTAAGTGCTACCGGAGGCGATACCTATTTGTGGACCGGCCCGAACAATTTTACTTCAACAGAAAGCAGTCCGTTGGTTAGCAATAGTGCCAGCAGTACTCATAACGGAACATACTATGTAACGGTTTCTAACCATGGTTGTTCAACTTCCCGGCAAACGCAGGTTACCATTTATCCGGCACCATCCGTAGCACCTTTAACTGATCTGACGATTTGCGAGGGCAGCCCGGTACAGTTAAACGCCAGCGGCACCAATGTTACACACTATAAATGGTCGCCGGCAACCGGTTTAGACCATGCAGATATTGCTAATCCCATTGCTTCGCCAACTGTAACCACTACTTATTTATTTTCGGCTTATAATGATGGCTGCCCGGATGTGGCACCAACCGCCTCACTAACAATTACGGTGTTGAAAAAGCCTTTAGCCGATGCAGGAAAATCATTCAAAATATTTGAAGGACAAAGCGTTACCTTACAAGGAAAAGCAACAGGCAGCTATGCAAGTACCGTTTGGTCGCCTGCTTCGTACCTTAATAATGCCAGCCTGTTGATGCCAGTTGCTACGCCAACCGGCGACATTACTTATACCTTGCATGTATTGGCGGCAATGGGTTGCGGCGAAAGTACCAGTACTGTTTTTATACGGGTTTATAAAAAGTTGCTCGTCCCAAATACCTTTAGCCCAAATAATGACGGAATTAATGATTATTGGAACATTGGCAATATCAGCAGTTACCCCAACGCTGTGGTAAGCATTTACAACCGCTATGGCCAGCAGGTTTTTTACAGCATCGGTTACGCCAAAGCCTGGAACGGAACTTACAATTACAAACCGCTATCAGTTGGTACGTATTATTATACGGTTGATTTAAAGGAAGATAACCTGCCAAAACTGTCTGGCTGGCTGCTGATTGTGCGATAGTAAATAGCACTATAAACCAGTCAATAAAAAGATGTGGTTGGATAATTTTATATCGGTAAAAGAAGCATCTGGTTATGTCTCGTCCAACCGGTACAGTTTTTTATAAATTTAGGTTGATAAAAACAGTATTTCATTTCAAACTAATTATTAAATTTGATTATGGAAGTTACATTCAAAAATGTTGGTCCCGAAGATTTTATATTGCTTAAAAAGCTTTCCCAACGTTTAGGTATCGAGGTAGAAGAAAAAGAGGAAACTGTTATTGAGCCGCCTGATAATTTATCTATTTTAGATGACATCAGAGAATCTATGGCTGAGATCAAACATGCGCGGGCAAATAATATTAAGATGCAAAGCGCAAGAGATCTGTTAAATGAGCTTTGAAATTATAATTACACAACGTTTTAAAAGAGAGTTAAAACGTTTGATCAAAAAATTTCCTTCAATTAAAACAGAGTTTGCAAACCTGATTGGCTTATTGGAAGTTGATCCTATTCAAGGTACATCGATAGGCAACGGATTTTATAAAATCCGTTTAGCAATTGAAAGTAAAGGAAAAGGTAAGAGCGGCGGTGCAAGAGTTATAACTTATACTGTAATTTTAGATGAACTGCTTTACCTAATTGCCATCTACGATAAATCGGAAAAGCAAAATATAAGTTTGAAAGAACTGCAAGAATTCTTGAATTCAATTAGTTAGAATTGACATTGCTAATAATTAGGATATCCTGATGTGATAAATTATAGCGTCTAAATAAAACATCAGTATAAATTTACAAAAGCGAATAAACCAGCCGCTTTTTTTATGCGATAAAAGAAGCATCCCTCAGTTTTACCAACTATATTGCTTGTTCAAATTTTCTATCCGAACATGAACAAGTTTTTTACCGGTTTTGCCATTGCTGTTTCTTTTGTGATGCTGACGGCTTCCATTTATGCGCAACGGAGGCGCGCTGCAAATCCGAATGATACAATTGCTTCCAACTACAATCCGCAGGAATTATTTTCGCCGGGTTTTTATGCAGAAAAAGGAAATGAATTTCATGCGCCGGATGGTTCTCCCGGACCGAAATACTGGCAAAACCGGGTTGATTATCAACTAAATGCTGAAATTGATACGGCTGCTAAAATCCTTTCTGCTACCGAAAACATCAGTTATACCAATAATAGTCCGGGTGCTTTGCCGTATTTGTGGCTGCAGCTCGACCAAAATACCTATGTAAAAACAGCACGCTCCAACTTTGTGACCGGCCGCGCCGCTACCGGACATACCAAAGGTTATGAGTTTGAATCGGTAGAAATTATGGTGAATGGAAAGCCACAAACCGTAAATTATTTGGTGAATGATACGCGGATGCAGGTCCGTTTGCCGAAAGCACTGGCTGGAAACGGCGGCAAAATCAATCTGCAGATCAAATATCATTATCAAATTCCGGGTGCTTTTGGCAACCGTACAGATTATAACCAAACCAAAAACGGGAAGATTTATGAGGTTGCGCAATGGTTTCCGCGGCTTTGTGTTTATGATGATTCTTCCGGCTGGGATACTTTGCCTTTTTTGGGTGCAGGCGAATTTTACCTGGAATATGGTGATATTGATTATCGGATAAATGTGCCCTGGGACATGATCGTGGCTGGTTCCGGCGAGTTGCAAAACCCGAAAGAAGTGCTGACGGCGAAACAAATTTCTCTCCTGGAAAAAGCGCGCAACAGTGATAAAACCATCCTGATCCGTTCGGCTGCGGAGATAAAAGACCCGGCTTCGCGCCCAGTTCAAAAAGGTACTTTAACCTGGCATTTTTTGATGAAGAACACGCGAGATGTAGCTTTCGGTGCTTCCAATGCTTACATCTGGGATGCGGCGCGCGTGAATCTTCCCGAAGGAAAAAAATGTATGTCAATGTCAGTTTACCCAATAGAAAGTGCGGGAAACGATGCCTGGGGCCGGGCGACAGAATATTTAAAAGGCTCCATCGAATACTTCTCTAAACAATGGTTTGTTTACCCTTGGCCGGTTGCTGTAAACGAAGCCGGAGTAGCAGGCGGAATGGAATATCCCGGAATTGTATTTGATGGCATTGAAGATAAAGGCAAGGAACTTTTCTGGGTAACGGCGCACGAGATCGGCCACAACTGGTTCCCGATGATTGTGGGCAGCAACGAACGCCGTTTTGCCTGGATGGACGAAGGTTTTAACACGTTTATTGATGTTTACGCTTCGGATGTTTTTAACAAAGGCGAGTTTGCGCCCAAACGCGATGGCGAATATGCGCCCGGCGGCGGCAATCCGGCCGATGAAATTGTGCCGACGATCATCGATCCGAATGCGCCGATAATTATGACGGCTGCCGATGCCATCAAAGAAAAATACCGCCATCCGATTGCTTATTTTAAACCTGCTTTTGGTTTGGTTTTGCTGCGCGAACAGATTTTAGGGAAAGACCGTTTTGATTATGCTTTCCGCCAATACATTAAAGATTGGGCTTACAAACATCCGCAGCCGGAAGATTTTTTCCGTTCGATGGAAAACGGCACCGGGGAAGATTTGTCCTGGTTTTGGAAAGGCTGGTTTTACAACAACTGGAAATTAGATTTGGCCATCCACGATGTACAATACCAAAAAACAGGTGATAAAAGAAGCATCCGCATTACCGTTGCCAACTTAGAAAAAATGGCGATGCCTTTTGCGGTAGAAATCACATTAAAAGACGGCAGTAAACAACGGCAAAATTTCCCGGTAGAAACCTGGCTGCAAAATAAGGCGATAACTTTTGATATGCCAGTTACGCAGGATGTTTTGCAAGTGAAAGTTGATCCTGATGGTGCTTTGCCGGATGTGGATAGGAGGAATAATGTTTGGAAGGTGAGGTGATGAAGCTTTGGTATCGGCAACCTTCGGTTACTTTGTTAATTTCTTTTTGCTTAATCAAAAAGAAACAAAAAATCAAGAACAACCCGATCTCTCCGCGCGTTTGTTCGGGCCTTACGCACCTGGGTGGATACCTAAAAATTGTTGAAATTTAATTTTGTTTAAAAAGGCATCCTCTAAAAATACTATCGCGCCCCTTGTGCTCTATTTAACATTAGTCCACCATCAACTACTTGAGTTGTACCGGTAATATAATTCGCATCATCCGAAGCTAAAAACGCTGCAACTTTAGCAATATCCGAAGGTAAACCAGATATTTTTGTAGGAATACGCTGTTCTAATTCTCTACGATAATTGGAATCCTCAACTGCTTGTTGATTCATTTGAGTAAGGATCATGCCAGGAGCAATATTGTTTACCGTTATTTGTTTATCCGCCACTTCCATTGCCAATGAACGACTGAGGCCACGTATGGCAGATTTAGAAGCACAATAATCAGTTTTACCTGGGCTGACAATTTCTTCATGTACTGAGGTGATATTTATAATCCGTCCATTACCTCCATGTTGTAAATGGTGTTTTACAAAGTTTTGGCAACATAGAAATGTGCTAAATAAGTTTGTCCTAACTGTCTTTTCAAATTCTTCAAAACTAAGCTGATGAATAAATTTGTCAACACTTCTAACACCGGCACTGTTAACTAAAATATTTATTTGCTCAAATTGTTGGAGAGCTGTCCTAAACAAATAGTCAACTTGTTGCTCATTACTTACATCGGCTTTAATAATAATCCCATTGCCTCCTGCTTCCTTTACTTTAAGTAAAGTGTGCTGAGCTGAAACTTCATCGCTCAGATAGGTTATAATAATATTGGCACCATTCAAAGCAAATTCTATAGCAATACTTTGACCTATTCCAGATTCAGCTCCGGTGATCAATGCAGTTTTACCTGTAAGTTTTTTCATTATTAGTTATAAAGTACGATTGCAAAAATAAGTAAATCTAGCCTTGTAAACCATAATTTTCGCTAGTCGGGATTTGCAATCCCGTCCTTTGAGCTAAGGATTTTTAATCCTTTATTAAAAAAGCAAAGCCTTTAAAACTTTTATGAAATGGCTTTTAAATACAGGGTTGGAAATGATGGTATTTACTACATGACGATTACGGTTGTTGAGTGGATCGATGTTTTTACCCGTAAAGAGCTTGCAGCAGTTATTGTTAAAAGTCTGATTTATTGCCAGCAGAAAAAAGGACTCCTTTTGTATGCCTGGTGCCTAATGCCGAGCCATTTGCATTTGATCGCTTCCGCTGCTGAAGGTATGCTGCTGACTGATATTATGCGCGACTTTAAAAAATTTACTTCAAAAGAAGTAGTTGCCACGATCAAAGAAATTACGGAGAGCAGGAAGGAATGGCTGCTAGACAAATTTGCTTTCGCCGGCAAGGTAAACATGAAAAACAAAGACTACAAGTTTTGGCAAGATGGGCTGCACGCGATAGAATTGGAATCCAATTTGTTCCTCGAGCAAAAGTTAGATTATTTGCATCGTAATCCGGTTGCGTCAGGAGTTGTTTATGAACCGGAACACTACGTTTGGAGTTCGGCCATAAACTATACCGGGGCGCGGGGATTGATTAATGTGGTATTAATAGAATGATTTGAGAGGATCACAGATCCTCAGCTCAAAGGACGGGATTACAAATCCCGACCAGCAGAAGTTTATGGCATAAAAAAGAGGCTTACGGCCTCTCAATATCTTAAATTTAATCATTTGTAAATTATTTTTCTTCCTTGGCATAAAAAACAGAAAGATTACTTTTCAAGTGAAACAATGTATTAAGAATACATTGTTGTCCGATAAAAGTTAACGGGATAGCCTAAGCCATCCCGTTTTTTCTACCTTTAAGTTACCACACTCAAAAAGTATGCTTAAAGGTACAACATTTTCCGGACAGCCGGTATT
>JAABUS010000916.1_pt1 | contig 70132 bp, 23 predicted proteins | sample 5560161 | NCBI WGS metagenome assembly JAABUS01 (sample SAMN10711885, study PRJNA513376) | rock metagenome | isolation source: Antarctica rocks | place: Antarctica: Victoria Land, Trio Nunatak nord | collected 2016-01-04
ACCGAAATCCGCGCCTTGCTCACTGATAGATCTTGTACTGTGGCAACAACCCGCATTCTTCCGTTCGACAACCCAGCGATGCAGGGCGGCTGATGTATAACGACCACGACGCAACCACGTCTGTGGCCCCAAAGCGAGGGTTGAAGCCTCGTTGGATCGTGTGAACTGTATGGCAATCTCACAATCTTGTCAGCAAGGGGTCGGATAACTCTCTACAGATCGGTAAGTCAGGTAGGTAGGTATTGGGTTGAGGTTGTTACACTGGCTCCTTGAATGGCAGCAGAACGAGAGATGGAAAAGGTACCGGATCGACGAGGCCGTACACGCTCGCTTGCAACCATGATGCGACAGCACGTCTCCAAACCTCACAGCCCCTCCCTTTCCCATCTCCCTTCCCTTTCCCCCCCCCCCACATCACCCCCACAACAAACCCCCCCCCCCTCTACCGCCCCCCCTTCCGCTTCTTCCCCACAACCTGAAACCCCTCCCTCTTCCCCTCCCTCATCCCATTAACCGCCTCCCCGCCCCCCACACCTCCAACCCCATTGACGCTATTACTATCAGGCGGCAGTTGGCCTTTCTCAGCCAGCTTCCTCCGACGCACAAACTCCTGCGCGAAATGTCGCCCGTCGAGCGTTGGCGACGCGGAGTAGATGCTGTCGGAGATGATGTCGAGCTCCGGGGGGAGGGAGAGGAGCGTGGCTGTGAAGTGGTCGACTGAGAAAAGGAAAGAAGGCGGTCAGTGAATATAGGACTTGGGCATCGGGGAGAGGTGAGCGAGCGTTGGACTTACCCGAGAAACCGTTGTTTAACTGCCGCCCCAAACTCGCCTTAATCCACTTCTGGAACTCCTCCTGCGCTTTCTCCTTCGCTGCCGCTCCGGGAACTGCCGGCTTAGGAGCCGTCTTCACAGGCGCCATGCCGCTGGCACTCGCTGTTCGGGTCGCAGCGGTCGTGGGTGCAGAGGGCGTGGTGGGTGTTTTGACCTTGCCGCCGGCTCCGACAGTCGTCCACGCATTGCTCGCGGCAGTGGAAATCTGGGGTCCGCTCAGCGCAGCCTTACTCGCCAGATCTGCGTACCGCTTCCCTCCTATAGTCGTGGTTGGCGCAGTCGTACTCGCGATCACAGAAGACTGGGAAGCAGCAGCAGCAGCAGCAGCAGCAGCAGCAGCGCGCAGCTTCCGCGTTTCTTCCTCCTTCTGGATCTGCGCCAACGTCTTCTTGCCTTGTGCAGGCGTGGCGACTATGGTTTTGGGCTTCGGCCACCCAGCTGCACTTGGGACCACGGGACTGACGCCAGCGCCACTGGCCCAATTCGCACTGCTGGGCAGCCCTAGCGCTGGTGCTACCTGCTGTTGCTGGATCTGCGTGTTTGCGGTTTCGAGCTTAGTGGCGAGGGCCTTGCGCGCCGCGGCTGCGATCTCTTCCTGCTGGGCAGCTTTGCGTGCTTCCATTGCTTGGATTTCTTTCAAGGAGGGGCCCTTTGCCGTTTCGGTAGGCTCGGTGGCACGAGCCCATGGGGCAACGGCCGCTGATGGTGTTTCCGCGGAAGGCGTTTGGGTGCGAGACTGAGATTCGAGGGCAAGGGTGTCGGCGACGTTCTGACGGCGTTGAGCAGCGGGTGCGGGGAGTGGGGAGGAAGACTGAGGAGGAGGCGCGGGGAACGGTTGAGGTAGTGAGGTAATCTCTTTGATGGCCCAAGGAGAAGAGGTTTGGGCGGAGGCGGCTTTCTGGACTTGTTCCGAGAGGGAGAGAGTAGCAGGCTCGGACGGCGTTTGCTGGGCTGCTACGGAATCGTCGAAATGCTCCTTACGTGGCTGATGTTGGGCGTATTGCAAATTGGGAGCTTGAGGATACGAATGCTGCTCATCCATCTGCCCTCGAAGCATGTGGAATTGGTCAAGCCTCTCATTCGTTCCACGTAGCTCGTCATTGCCTCGCTGCAGCAAATCATACTGCTCTTGCTCGCGCTGCAAACGCGCTCTCTCTTGCAACATGTTTGCCATCTGCTGAGGATGAGACATGCCTTCTGTTAGGTTTGCATTATACTGAGCGCCATTGAAGGGGATTTGGCCACTACGGCCCGCATGGAGGCTCTCCATGAATCCACCCATGTCATCTTCCCTGACAGGACTCAGCGTCTCAGCGCCAGCCCCTAAAGGGCCAGCAGCCCTTGAGAGCGAAGAATCAAATAGCCCTGGAACGGCGGCTGGAGGTCTGATCGGTCCTTGAGCCGGCGAGGGCTGGTAGCCGCTCGGTGAGGTTATGCTGCCATAGCTAGGCTGGCTTTGTAAGCTATGAGCACTAGAATGATGATGAAGCTGTTGGCCGGGTCCACCTTGCATATGGTGCATTTGCTTGATCATTACTTGCTGTTGAGCTAGATGTTCCTTCTGGCGTGCCATTAGGTACTGCTCTTCTTGTTTCCGTCGCTCCAATGCGTTTTGCTGCTCAGCTGTGAGAGTTGTGCCAAAACTGGGGAAGCTGCTAGCAAAAGGGGGTTGGGCGGAGCTCGACTGAGCAATTGAGGGGCTTGATACAGTCTGGGCCCCGACAGCAGGCGTAGCGCTTGGTGGTTGAGTAGAAGATCCATGAGGAATACCGATCTGAGGCACAAGGAATGGTTCTCGCGAATTCCCAATGCGTCTAATGAGCTGAGCGAGGGGTTCGTAATCATTGTCTTCTAGCTTCTTCACCTGCAACTCCGGGGAGAAAAAGCCAGCCTTGTACCAATCGTGCATTTCCAGACCCGACCAGGGCCCTTGCGTGTTGCCTTGCGGGTCTCGGTAGATCCATCTCATGCGATCAGGCATAACCATTTGACGTTGTTGTGAAGCTGGTAATGCACTGTCCAGTTCTTGACTTCGTCCGAAAGACGAGGCGCTACTTTGGGCAGCAATTGAAGGTGTACCAACGGCTGCCGAGAAGGGCGGTTGCGAGTACGGGAGTGCTGGCACCTGATTCGAAGCACCTTGAGCACTCTCGTTGGACCCAACGTTTTGAGATCCCCTGTCACGCAAGTCGAGGCCACCGATCAGGTTCTCCAGGCGACTAGGTAGTGAAGGATTATCAGTTTCACGGAGACCGCGTCCAAATCCCGGCGCATTAACGGCAGCAGCATGTCTTTGGGTGTCATTGAAATCACCATAGCCTGGCTCGTTTCTTGCGATCTCTCCCCGCATCTGATCCTGCATAGCATTGGGAAACAGCGAGCCCATCCTGCTACCCCGGCTTCCGGCGCCTACGGTACTCGGATCAAAGAACCTGGAGCTGGCATGACTGGGCGATTGGAGCTCGCCAAGTGACCCAAACATTGAATCACCAAATCCAGAAAACGCTGCTTGCGCTCTACTTTGAGTACCGATGACCCCAGGCGCACCTGACCACGGCCCTTGCGCTCCAACACCACCGATGTTGCCAAGACCAAGATTAGGAAACCCACGGCTGGCACCGGCGCTCGAAGTACGGCTTCTGTCATTTGGTGGGTTGTCGAACTGTGACTGCGTGCCACGCGCTTGCCCGTATGGCCCAAGCCCATACTGCATGTTACAGGGATCGGAATCATCAAGCTCAATGTCACCAGGAACCGCCTTTTCAGCCTCGGGACTCTGATAAGGATTCGTATTGGTCGGGCTCATGGGCTCATGTGGCAGCCCAGCTCCGTATTGTTGGGCCATTTGATGAGATGGATCGCGGCGCTGCATCAGCTCTCGAAACGGCGCCACATCTGAGGACATGCCTACCGCTGAGAAGCCGATATCTTCATAAGAGACTGACGCATCTGGGTTCCGCGTCCGAGATGGAGTTTGTTGAGGCGGGCTTACATCGTCGCCGCCCAGTGCCGCGCTCCCTGTTCTTCGACTATCGTCTTCGGATTGCAGATGCGCAGAGCTCAGGGCACTCCACCTCGACGGCTGTTCACTGATGCCTTCGGCGAGCCTCTCCAGACTGCTCACAGAAGCTTTCTCTTTGACTCGAGACTTCGATTCCTCCGCGGCGTCAGAGTTCATGAGTCCTCTGAAACGGCTTTCGCCACGGAGGCTACCAAAAGATGTCTTCTTGTCATTAGGCGTAAGAGGCTGATTTGTTTGGCCGCCTAAAGAGAAATTACCAAAAGCACCCATCGGAGCAAAACCTGCCGATTGAGGGGCATTAGACCACGGCGAAGATGGCCCATTCAACCCTGAACTGACAGGTCCAGTGGCATTTCTCTTCAATGCGCCGAAAGGTGAGCTCGACTCAAGCGCAGTAGCTGCTTTATTACCTTCATTTTCTCGATCCTCTAGAGTGGCGCCGAACGTACTGTCTCTCAAGTCCGTTCGACGTCTAAGCAGAGACGAGGGAGGCGAAGCTATGTTGGACTCATCGCGAGCAAAGCGATTGTTCCCAACAGGAGAACTGAGGGCGCCTTGAAGCAGATCTGCAGAATCGCGGCGTCGATTACCAGGACGGGACGAGGGTGGATTTGATGCGTGAGCCCCGCTTTGCGCTTGGGAGAGAGAGGTGCGCCGACCAGGTGCGCCATTGGGGGCTGCTCCGTCCTTGTTGTTGTTCTGTGTCAGAGGTTTCAGTGGTGAGTTGACAGATGTTTGAAATGCCTGCGACAGCATTAGCAACGTGCAATGTGGAACTGACAAAGCACTGTGATTTACTTGTTTCTCTTCGTCATTCATTTCAACCAAGGACAGCGGATGCACCTTGCCCTGTTGATCCCAGCAGATCTCCGGCCCAATGGCTTGCTCTTTATGATCATCCCTCTTGCCCCATCCGCCATTGCTAATACCATTGACAGCATCGGGTTTCCATCCATCTACATAGAGATCATCGATGTTAGGGCCTGCTCGTCCTTGCGATTTAAACAAATCAAGAAGCTGTTCTTTGGAATATCTGCCCTCAGCCGAGGCTCCATTCCGGCTGTAGCTTGAATGATAATTCGAATTGAGGTGTGGGGGGACGTAGACTCCAGCACTTGAAGGAGGGTTGCTGTTGGTTTGGGAGAATTCCTTTTGCTGCGATGGGTTCGTTGCCAACGACGGGCGACGGAATGTCTGCGTTGCGCCGTTAGTACGTCGAGACCTAAGACCGCGCTGTTAGCCAATCTCGTCGAGGAACCAAAACCTTGAGAAGCTTCCGGTTCGTATTCGACAAAAGAGCATTGGAAAGACTCACCAGTCTCCACTGCTGTCGCCCCTTCCGCGAGCGTTGCTATCATTCGACGTGTTGCCAGCGGCGGCTGAGGCGAAGCTGGAAGTAAATGGAGAAGGAGCCATGATACAAGTTGTTACTCAAATAAGTCACCAGGAGTGTGTCATAGGCTGGATCTAAGCCTTTGAAGTCGCTTTGCGGTCTTGGGGCCTCAGAGTTGCGGCTTGAACATGTATAACCAGGGTGCGATTGGGTGTGATTTGTCAATTTTCTTTTCATGTAACCAAGCGAATGGAAGTATTCCGGAGGCGAATGGTAAGTGGTCGTTGTAATGGGTAAATGGTGGTTAAGGACGAATCAATTTCGTGGAGCTGTGAACCTTGTTGATACTCAAATGTACACACTGTGACTGAGCTTTTAATACTGGCACTAGGCACACGGGTGCGACCCCTGACTTACCTTACCGCAAGGATACTCCTCACAAGTGTTGTTACATAACGTGCCAAGCAGGTAATGCCAAGGACATAACGTTTTAGCGTTCTTTCATGATTCGCGGATTCGCACTTTCTGGCCAAAATCCACCTCTCGATCCTTTCAATATAACGATATCTTGCAAGCTATAAGCCAAAGGTGCTGAGATTTAGTAAGCGAACAGACTATATGCTCCTCGACAAGCATTCCTTTCGGCTTCCAAAACTGGTACCCTTAGCCCCCAAATACCCGTGAGATATGTTGGAGGCTACTACGGAAAGTCACCATAGAATGAAATCGAGTGGGAGCTTATTAATAACGTCTGCATGCGACATCTGATGTGGGATACATGGCGAATGTGAGTCAACGTTCTGCTTGCTTGATCCCAATTCCAATTTCCCATCTTACACATTCCCCCCAAGTCTATCTATGATATGTCTTGGTTGAGTACGCGTAATGCTCCGACGATTCGCCTCTTTAGCAACGAAACAATACTTGAAGATCGGTCCATGATCCTTTCCCCTGCCGTCAAGGTTTTAGATGTGTTCCTGCTCATTGCTGCAAACCCCGACTGCCACCGCGCAAGTTGTCTCTCGACCAACACGTCTCTTTCCACCGTCCGATGTAGTCCGGTGTTCTCCACTGCTTAGGGCATTTTCGGTGTCTGACTCTTCTTGGGGCTGTTACTCTACCTGATAGGATGCGAATGGATCTGTGACGGTTTCGTAGTTAACGTAGTGACTTGCATGGACTCCCGTCCACGACCAAGCATGATTTCTCCACCCACTTAAGTTTGATATCGTTACGTTGAGAGAGCAGATATTACATGCAGTCAGCAGGCAGCAACCTATCGCCAACCTACGACCAAGCTAGGAGGTCACTACCAGTCCGCTATTGACATATGCACGTAGGAGGGTACCTATTTATGCGTCAGGTCCTGCAAGGAACTGTTATCTCGTCCTTGAGCGTCACTCAGATGCTTATTCCCCAATCTTATGCGTCTATCAAACGCTTAGCGGTCCGCATCGAGAAAGATCACAGAAATGTGTTGCGGCTTAGTTGTTACTCCAGGTCTTACTTCCCACAAGACAGGCGGGCCTCTGGTAGTATCACGGTGATGCATTCTCATTGTGTTCAATTTCAGTTGCGTTATAGCATTGACAATAGGTTCAACCTCTTTGCATCCTAGACCACGTCCATCTTTTATCGAGGTCTTACAATGCGAGAAGGATAGACTTAATAGTGGATTATAATCACAGCTTCCTTATGCAAGTCCTCGCTGAGAGGTAGGTTTGGCAGTCATCTACGCGACCCGCTTGACGCTATTGACAATTCTGCAGTTGGTCAGCTGGCTAGAGCAATCCTTCTGTGACGTTACCACTCCATATCTGATTCATCTCGCTGAACTGTTGTTGTTGAAAAGTCGCCAGTTGCTGGACATGTTTGCTTGGAGGATTTGCAAGCAAACATAGTGTTCTGTTTTCGCCCGCAGGATTGCTGCGGACCACCGAAGCAAGCCAGCCATAGCGGACAACAATCGGGATCTCTTCGTGGAATGAAGTACCACATGGTCTATACGTATGAGTATTATGAGCTCCCATTCATCCGTCGAACCACGAAGTCCGACCAGCCAGGATAAATAAGCGAGCTGCGCCGCTCCGAACAGAAAACTCCAAGTCATCCCAACAAGCTTTTGTCTCCGGCCTTTGTATCCGCTCTCTTGTGCACTGTTTATTGCAGCCTAGTGGCAATTCTATCAGCGCAAGATCCATCTTCAGCCTGAAATTTACAATTCACATAGTGTGTCAAAAATGGGTAACCCACCATTTTCTGGGGCCATCATGAAGGTTTTGGGACTCAAACCCTGGGAAAATCGAATGCGAGCACATGCCGACCAAATCAATGGACGGATGCTCGGCTACCCAAAGAATCCAGAACTTTACAATCACTGGCAGAATTTTCCACAGTATCAACATCACTACAGAAACCGTCACCCGATTCAGTCACACGATGGTCGATTGCATCACTTATCAGCGGAGGGCGAATATCGCGCCTGGTTGCGCTATCATGATATAAGACGATACGAAGAGGAGCAGCTTGCACGGAGATATGGCCGCCATCCGCGTAGGCACCGCCATCCACCCCGATTTCATCCCCGTCACAACATAGACGAGGACTATGAAGACGAATATGATGAGGGAGATACAGACGAGGACTTCGAGGTAGATGAGCACACCGACAGCGCGAGTTCAATGTCGTACGAGCGCACTCGACGCGGTCACGGTCGCGGTCACGGTCGCGGTCACGGTTCCCGCTCACGTGGAGGACGTCGCCTGCACGGGTGGCACCCTCAGCATCATGGGATGGAATCCCATGGGGGATGGAATGGGCGCATGGAACACGGAGGTTATCCCGAACGTGGCTTCTATGAGGATGAATATTATTGAGACGATGACGCCTCCGCGGCTTTTTATTACTAGAACTGCCACGATGTAACGCAAGCCAGTCTATCAAGGCAGGTCTGAGTAGTCTTCATTTCTAATTCCGAAGCTTCAGGATAATCTCCCGGCGGTACGATGAACGAGGCTCAGCCTATGATGTAATCGGTGTTGAACATTCATTTGTCTTTACACAATAACATCGCGTGCTTTCTTTGCTATCAGTTGCTCAAGTCACCAGGTATCTCTGCTGGTGGATGTAGTGTCCACAGAATGCTGATTCATGCAACTGTGGCGATAGCGGTTTGCTTCTCAAAGCCGCAAGCAAACTCTTTTTTGAATGATTACCTTGGGTTTGCCGTTCGCACTCGGCCAGCACATGTTACGATGCGATGCTCCATGAGTCTGACACTTTAAAACATGAAATGATTTACTCATAATGTCGTTGGGCCTGAACGGAGCCTCTAAATAAGATCTCTTTTTTAAAAGAATTTAATAAATAACTCACAACCCAAAGCTCGCGCTTCACCATCGGCTTCAACCAATTTGTTGAGAGCACAGAGCTTCGTCGTTAGTTCCACCAATACCTTCGCCCGTAACAAGCACCGCAAGCGTCATTCAATTCAAATTTGAAAGCCGCGAATACCGGTTACAAGCCTCATTACACATCGGTAAGTGATATGGCTGGCCACCAACACCCCGCAATTATTTTTTCATCGTCTGATCGATTATTATCAGACAATGCTGGGACCATGGGGAGGACCTCGCCAGCAACGCCCACGTCAAAGGCCCCCTTATTACACAATACCTCCATGCTACGGACTGCCGGGCCCATACTTTCCCAACAACATATGGCGGAACGGCCGACCGAACGGCGTCCCTCAGACTTGCAGCATTGGCAATCCGTTGATGCACCATGGCCCAATGATTCTACTTTGCCGTCCCCACCCTCCAAGCCGGCGGCGCCCCCGCGATCGAAGGCATCACTCGCGCCATGCTCATCATCGGGACGAAGACGACGATGATGAAGACGATGAGGACGACGAGTCAGATAGCGATGCGTCACTCATGAGCGAGATCTATGACGGCGACTCCGTGGCCTCGCAAGTAGGAAACATGTACGGTGGCCGCATGCCTGGCTTTGGCCGTCGGAATGGTCACCATCGTGGCATGGAGCATATTGGTCGTCATCAGCCTCACGGACCTAGGATTCTAATGCATCCAGGCGGGTCGCCCTTCAACGGTCACAGAGGGAACCGCGTGGCGGGAATGTTCGAAAGGGATCCTTACCGGATCGGACGTGATTACGACGATTCCGAGATCTCTTATTAAGTATTTCGCTGGATTCAGAGAGGTAGCTAACAGGTATCTCGATTCGTTTTTGGCACTCGTTAGCAAGGTTCGCAAGCGTTTGCAAACCGTTTCACACTATTGGTGCACTATCATTTTAAACCGTTTAGTGCAGTTTAGTTTGAGGCATTTGGCAAACCGTGCAGTTCGGTTTAGGAGGTCTACACCACGGTTTGCATCGATAGTTTATAGATATCTTGACATTCGACAATGCAACCTTGAAATAAGCCTAAAATTTTTATTGGCGAGTTGTTGACTGTGATTACCGCTTACACTATATGTAAACTACCTGACTTTCCAATCTCCCATTGCTTCTTAAGCGACAACAGCAGCAAGAACCTGTCCCTTTCGTACATCCTGATCTACGCTGTAGTTGAAAGGTTGGAGAAATTGATCGCTGCCATTTTGGTAGGCCTGTACACCGGTGAGGTGGAGAGTGCGACCGGGGTAATCGCTTGGGTCACTTTCTCGATTACGTAGCAAGTTTTTGATGGAGGAGGGTGAGAACCGTCCATGTGAAATACAGTTATGGAGGAACAAACGTCATTCCTGGATTCAGAGAACTTCCTGCCATGTCACCTTCTTACTCCGCAGCATCTGCATCACGCTCAAAGGCAAGAGTCCTTTGTCCACGATGTTTAGCCCTCCAAAGCGCTGAAGCAGGTCTGGAGCATATAAGTGGAGAGGCCATGCGTTCCCTGTGTCGTTACCGTTTGAGAGCAGGGTTCGCTGCGAAGTTGGAAGCCTTCTCAGTGCAGCGTTGACATCTGGCGTGCTCTCTAATATTTCGGGCTTGGGCGTTGTGCACAGCATGTTGTACTTGTTCTTGAGATTGATGCTGGTCAACTCGCGGTACCGAGTGAATTCGGTCATTGGCATGAACGGTTCTCCGTCACTGTCTTTTCCAATTGTGGAAGAGTCAGTCAGATCATTCGACTTCGTGCTGGTCACCAGTGGCTTTTTCGATCTCTGTGATTTGCGTAACCGATCCTGGGTCTTGCTACTGACGGCATATCCTCCATTAGCTTCATACCACTCGCGAGCTTGCCGATAAGCTTCTTTTTCGTCTTCGAGGAATTGCTCCACCTGTTGTACAGGCGACTTGATCAGTCGGTCCTTGACATACAAGTAATCGATAAAGGGATTGCAGAGGGCTAAGCCACCGAGTTCCTCAGGCAAGTAGAAGAATCCATCTGGCACATCAGTCACTCCAAACCGCTCTGAGACAATGTTCTTTAGATGATCTATCACGCTATCGCCGGAAGCACCGAGGTTGTTAAAAAGCTGACTTTGAATACGCCGGTGCGTATCAAGGACCATATTCACATGACCACGGCCAAAGCAGTTGGCCGGTTGGCCAAAGACTCGTTTGAAGAACCTTCCCACGCAGCTATTCCATATTTGGATGAAGGAGAACACGCTTTTGCTAGCAGAAAGCTGTCGCTTTAGCTGTTCCGTATGGCGATTGACTTGAGTCTGGTCTATTATCCAGCGCCCAGTACCAGGTTCAAGCTTCAGGAACCCCCACTTGACATCTCCTTGGGGAAGACCATTATCGTCGCTGGTCCCTGGATTTTTAGGAGAAATGGATCCCGATTTTCTCTCGTTGATAGTTAGACCGAGAATATTGACGGACTCACGGACGGCCTTCCAAGCGTCTTTGCAGAGTGTTGGATCACCCCAGATCCATATATCGTCCGTCATGCGGTATAGTAGTGTTCCGTCGGCTCTTTGATTCGCAGCCAAATCGAGAACGAATAGCACAGCCTCTGCCATGAAGTCGCTTATTGCATGCGATATAGGCACACCTCGCTTACGAATTCGCACCTCGGATTCTTGCTGTCCTTCATACATCATCCTCAGCGGCGTTTCAAGGAAAATTTGAAAGAAGGACATCCAGGACTCTGGCATGCCAAAGAAGCGTAGGACAGCGTAAATGGTTGAGTGGGAAAGAGACGTATAAAACCATTGAATGTCCGACTGAACAACAGCGAACTCCTCACCATAGAGGCATCGATGGATTAGTAACTCTGCGGCAATCTGGTGCAATAGCTGCTGCCGGATCTGCAGAGGTGTCTTTTCGTCGCCATTGGTGTCGTGTTCGTCTTCATCATCGTAGCCACCCCGAGCTCCAGCCTGTGCCGTGTTCGGTAGTTGTGCAAGGAAGTAGTCGTCCCAGTAATTTTCCTGCTTCTGCGGCGCTATTCCCTGGGTAGCGACGGTGTGAGCTTCACCCAGAAAATACGCTCTACGGTCTCGATCTTGGACCGACATTGGTTTTTGGGAGCTTTTCCAAACATCCTTGTTTGAGATCAAGTGCTTGAGCATGCGCTTTATCGTGACTGACCAAGTGATCCCAATGTAGTGCAGGAATATCGCCTGAAGAATATCTTCATCCATCTAAGTATATTTCGGATTTAGCTCTTCTTCATGAAGCTAGGGGATGAATTTATAGAGCGAATACAGCTGAACATGTCTCAAGCTCCTTGAAGCCCTCAAAAACATGTAGAGGATACTCAGGAAAGCACTTACCATGATTCTGTACTTTCCATTCAGTTGATGACGAGGCTCTACCACAATGCCTTCAGTCCCCCAAGACCCGCCTTGGAGACTGGCATATCGCATGTTTAGCACGTCTGCGATCTCGGTCAAAACAACCTCGTTCTGTAAGAACTCCTGCAAAATTGTCTTCTTCTGCTCTGAAAGGAGCTCGTTTTTAAGCAGACCTCCGACGCACCAGCGTAGAGAACCGTGGTCGAACGGGTTCGAGCGGGTGAACAGCCTGTTTCCTTCCCGCTCAAGTTCTTCTCGGAACTCCTCAAGTCGTTTAACAGCTTTCTTGTCCTTGAAGAGTCCATCCAAATAGTCGTTGATTGCGCTGACATTGGTATCGTGTGGCTTGAAAACGTAGGATTCGAACGTCTCTTGCAACTGCTGCAGTCTGGTCTGCGTTACCACTTCGAACGGGCCGTCAAGACTGGCAGAGTCTGACGCAACGGTTGCCGGAGGAGTAGCAGCTGCGGACGGATCAGATAGCCATTCTGTCAATAACCGAGCATAGAGGTCGGCGTATTCCAGCTTCCGGGTCCGCTGATCGAGTAGTAGCCGTAGCTTCCGCTCCCATTCTTCCAGAAGGGAGGAAGGAATCGACGGATCGTAGTGGGCTTGGTCTAGGAACCGCCAAATACTTACAATGGACAGTCCTCCGGTTGCTTCCTGATTCAGCTCGTGTTCTGAGACCTCATCAAGCTTCGAGGTCGTGCTAAGGCTGACTATCCCAGAGAGCAGACCAAGAAGTCGTGTTGACTGGTCAGTGGTATTATTGGCAGATGCCAAGATCTTGCGCTTGCGACCTTCGAAAGTCCCTTGCTGCATTCGCAGCTCTTCGATCTTGATGTTGGTAAGGGATTGCAATGTCTGCGACAAAATACCCGATGAAGACATAACTGTTATGTGACTAGATAGAATTTTCGACGTTCGATAGTTTAAGGACAGAAAATTTGAATTGCTGAGCTAGAGAAAAGTTGCTAATGGCTGTCACAGATGTGCTACTCAGGTTGAGATCTGACCTACTTCTAGGTTCAAAGATGGATCTAGGTTAAGAGATAGAAGCCGCTTGCCCATATATATAGGGACCATTTACCTTGGCTGTCGACTACGAAAGGACGATCAATGTCCGACAAGATTGACCTCTATCCTTAAGGATGTCCTTAGGCTGATTCATGCCTGCTGCCAGGTCTGTCGGCTGCCAATTTGGGTGCAGGAACGAGTTTGAACGATCCAATCGACCCCCATGTCCCAACGCCAAACGCTCGGCAGCTTCGCTGAGCACAGGCTTCAGTGGGCTTGAGCTGTTCGATAGGTTAGCAGAGTCGGACTACGCGCTTCCAGGCATGTCACTGCTGTAGCAGCGGTGAGTCACGAAGTCTGGACCGAAAATAACTTGAAGGATCTGGTTCACTTAGGCAACGCCGAAGGCTTGGCGTTCAGCCCTACGAGCACCCTTTTCTTTCGTACATGTGGACTGGCGATCATCTCTCAAGGGAATACTTTACATATTGAAGACCCTTGCACCTAGGCGGCCTTTGAAACATGATGCCTCATAACCAGCCTCAACTGTCATACTCAGTCCGCATCAATATTTGCATCCCTCCCACATTGGCTTTGCGGGTAAATCGTTGAACAGCAGCTCAAATGGGGTCTCGTTGGCTTAATCACCTTGCGATCCAGCAGCTAGGAGATGATTAGACTAAGTAAGATACGAAGCACGAGGTTCTTCTTGGAACGTTGTACTCTGTGAATCGAAGCATAGAGTATTGAATTTTCATCGACACGCAGTTCTCTTCCTAGCTGGTTGGCTACCAGGAAACTCTCAAGTTTCATTGATATATCTCCCTAACTGTCTATGCTTGTGTGGACACAATTTTCCTGTCTTGGAAGTATCATCAGTGGTCACGTGGATCGATAGGGGGCAATTCTTGCAGGGATGCAGCGCCTGAGCGGCTCCCCCGCAGGGTCATGCAACCGAAGCGCGTGGGGTTGCAAGTCACCTGTCAAACTTGCATCTGCCTCAAAACCATTCCATTATACTTCTGTTACAATTCCCATATCTCTACCTTCACGACCTCCTAGCAGTTCTATCAAAGGCATCTACATCTATCTCATTATAGCCACCAGGTCACAGGATAGTTACAGCCTACTTACCTCACAATGGCCGACGAAGGCGAGAACCGCGTCCAGCTCGAGGACAACGACGACGGCTCGGCCCCTACCGAGCAAAGCGAAGGCAGCGAGCAACCCCCTTCAGAAAAGCCTACCGCCCAGAAATCATCCGGCGGTACCTTCTCCCGTCCTCCTTCCCTCCCCCCTCTTCTCCCCACCACCTTCTGCCCCACACAGCACTAACCCTACCCTCCAGGCTTCGCCTCCGCCCCCCGTTCCTTTGGCGACTCCGTCGGCTCGAAGATGGAATCCGTCATGTCGCCCGTCGGCAAGCCGCTTGGCAAGGGACTATCCGCCATAGGGAGTCCGGTTGGCGGACTGGTCGAGCCGTTGGTGGGTGGCCTTGTGAAGATTGGGGAGGCGCATGGGGCGGTCGCTGGGGTGGGCGCGGGCAATATGGAGCATAAGAATCGGGAAGAGGAGGAGGAAAGGAAGAAGCCTTATGGGGGGCAGGAGCAGACGGGGGAGAATCCGTTGGGGATATGAAGATGTAGGAACGATAGGGAAGGTAGGGATGTATATTTGTGGCTCTGATGATTGAGTTGTACATGATCTACTGTTCTTGGTCTTGATTTGCGTTGAGGGGATTGTCGGACTTATGTTGAGGGTCCCTTCGCCCCCAACTTACATTCAGTGGACGTGTTTCCTTGCCTTGAATATTTTCTCTCCTTTGGTCTTCTGGAAGCACAATTGCATCAGCTTATGTAAGGGCGCATCAGTTGCTCGCTGTACCTGCAGCTCTGGGCTACGATTGGCGGGATGATATATGTAAGGGAGCCTTGTCTTTCTTTCATGGGAAAGGGGGATGTCCGATACCGTTGCGATTCATGCAAGGGATTTGGCCCCCTTATCCTTATGCCTTTCAGGTTCTCCTTTGCTCCACCAACAGTGACACTTTACATCTTCCCCTTCAACACCATGAAACCCCTCAACCACCTAGACTCTGAATCTCCGGTTTTTTCATTCTCCATCACGATATATTCGATCGACCCCACGACTGGGAAATTCCGCAACACGCGCCACCGCCTACACGCAGACCCTCCGGTCTTTTACCTCTTCAAAAGCAAGGTTTTCCGGCTCGCAAGCCACCCTTGAACTAGAATCGTCTGGAAAAGAACCTAAGCCGGACGGGCCTAGTCTGCCAGCAGTCATGTTTCTCGGAGTTCTCACATTACTGTGGCCTTCTCATGGGGATCTCATGGGTGCCCAGGCCGCGAAACTGCGGGCACAAGTTGAGGAATACGAAAGGAGGTTAGCCGAAGATCCAAACTGCTTGACACCCAAGGAGCTCACAGGCCACGAGACTGTGAAGTCGTGAAGTCAGCGTACCGTTCGTTCAATATACCTCCATACCCAAACCTCATAAGCCAGAAAACCAATCTCATCTGTACAGCAAACCTTCCACCATCTCCGCAATCGCCAACGAGCTCGTCAACCCCGGACTCTCAATCCCCAAAAGATTCACAAACCCCTCAAACCCCTCCTCCTTCTTGATCCAAAAATCCGAGAACCCATCTCCTTTCCCACTCGCCACCGCGCTTCCCTTGCCCAGCTTCGGTCGTATCCCGCTGTAATCCAGTGTGACCTTCTCCCTCCTGATACCCGGGAGGTAGGCCTCGATCTCGTTCAAAGCGGCGGGTAAGCGCTCTTCGTTGACTGAGTAATCGCTTGGGTCGTCAACCCATTCTACGTCCGGTCCGAAGCGTATCGCGCCGGTCATGTCCATGGTTAGGTGCGTGCCGAGGCCGGCGGCGCCGGTGGTAGGGGCGGGGTAGATGAGGGTTTGGGGGCGGGGGGTGGGGGCTTTGTAGGCGTAGTAGGAGCCTTTGGCGTAGTAGGGTTGTATTTGGCGGGAGGGCGGAAGGATGGAATTAGAGAGAGGGACAGCGTAGAGACCGGCGCTGTTGATGAGAGTCTCGGTGGTGATGGTGTCGGTTTCAGATGCTGAAGCGGTTTTGGTGCGGATCTTGTAGCCTCCGGCGCCTGAGTCGATGGGCTCGATAGATTGTACGGTGGTATTGGTGGCTAGGTCGCCGCCACGGTCTTGAAAGTCAGATTCTAGGAATGACATGTATACGTGCGAATCGATGATGCCGGTTGTGGGGCTTTCTAGGCAAGCTTGCGTTATACGGATATCGGGTTCGCGCTCATAGGCTTCTGATAGTGGGACGAAACGCATGGGGACGCCGATTTCTTTTGTAAACTTGTACGTCTTCATCAGCTGCTCGTGTTGGGCTTCGTCTTGGGCAAGGATCCATTTCTTGGTATTGCGGTAGGGGATGCCTTTCTTGTCGCAGAGGTCGTACATCAATTGCTTCCCTTTGAGGCAGAGCGCGGTTTTGCAGGAGTCATGGCCGTAGTAGATGCCTGCGTGGATGACCTGAAACGTCAATCAGTGTCTGTCGTATGTATAGCTTGTGCTTTGTTAACCTCTGAATTGCGACTACTCGTCTCCGTCCCAACAGCGCCATGCTTCTCGATCAGAAGCGTCGACGTCCCATCTCTTCCCGCGAGCTGACGTGCAATCGCTAAGCCTACTGCTCCTGCTCCAACGACCTGCTACAGCTCAGCACTCCTCATTTCATGGTCAGAACGCGGCGAGGCCACGGACAACATGAGTAAAGTCGGCGGGTTGGCTCTGAGAGGTTGAGAAGGCGCATGCGCTAAATGATCTTAGAGGTAATAAGCGGACCTTCTTGAGCATGGCTGTTGGGCTTGAATAGCGACCGAGTCTGTAACATATTACAGACAGGACCTCAGGTCGCCCTTCTTCATAACGGAAGGTGCTTGTTATATACTTTGATAGGCAGCGGCCCTATCGTCGAGCACGACACCAGGTGCCGGCGAAAGTCATGCCCCATCAACTTTAGGCGACCGACCCCACCACCCCACCAAAATTTATGGGATACTGGGTCACGAAACAACGCTTTCACGTACTGACACTGGGCATTTCTCTGGTATTTTCTATGGGATTGCTAACCAACATCTGGAGAACAGGCTTTGGTCAGTTTCAAAAAGCTTTCCCTTGTTCTTTGCGACGCGCTTGCATCGCATAGGCATTTCATCAAAGCGTCTTTGTATCTCTTATTGCGATATTGTTCACCACTCTCGCTGCATAGTTTTGAACAATGCGATGTCGCTAATAACGATTCTAATTGACGCTTTCTTACTTGCTTGTTTTTTTCAAGCGTTACGGAAGCCATGGTTGCAATCAAATTAGACGGTAATTGATGGTGGAGATGGTGGATAATTAAATTTTGGTGAGGTCGGTCGCCTAAAGTTGATGGGGCATGACTTTCGCCGGCACCTGGTGACGATGAGCGATAAGAAGATAAGGGCCTCCGGACCCACAGCCCTAGCGCTAACCATGTCGGGTTCGTCGAGAACGTCTACCTTACTGGTCAGGGCACCCTGCCATACTTCAAGTGAAGTAAGATAAGCAAAGGAATCCAGTCATGGAGAGACATGAGGATTTGTCAAAGCTGCAATTCTCTTGACGTTCTTCCATTCAATTTGCAGACATATTTCATCGTTATCATAGAATGAGCATACGCAATCTACGATACCTCTTCTAATTTTGCAGGTCTTCGCTCGTATTTGCCTCAATGCTTAGATCTCCTTTGCAAAATTATGTTTTGTGTTTGACAAGTCTTAACTCTAGGTTAAGTTCTAGACAAAACTCTAACTATTTATAAACAACGCTACAAGATATAATGCAATAACTTCGAACAATCGACGAACACTATAATATATAGTATAAACTATCTATAAGTAGTAAACGTCGACATTAAAACATAATTCTATTAGAAAATTCAAGAGCAACATGCAATATTTAAGATAAAAATCGATTACAATAATAAATAAGCTTTATTTAAGCAAAAATATATAACAACGTTTATAAATACATTTAAGAGTAACTTTATAACTCGCGTAAAATAAAGCGTTATAACTAGAATAATTGTATCTATAAATACTATATATGCGCTAATTATATATGTCGTATTAATAATTGCTTATATCTTGCTAATATTTGTTGATCAAAAAGTGCTAAAAATTGCGAAATTGCTTTATTGTAAAACATTACAAATTGCGAAATTGTCTTACTATAAAGTATTACAAGTTGCGAAATTACTTTATTGTAAAATACTTAAATGCAAGTTAAAATTGCGTTTGCGCAACTTTAACTTCAAAAACAACTTTAAAAGAAACAATAATTTTGCTTAATTTGTTAACAAACTCTCTTTTTAGTATTTAATTTTTCGAAAAATTGTAATATATATACGCTATTTAATTACTTTTAATGTAGAGAAACTATAAATAAAAGCTAAATTAAGATGCTTAACAATAAATTTTCTTCTTTTAATAATTGTTCGATGCAAAAGATTGTTAAATAATATATAGTTAAAAATTACAATATTTTAGTTTGTTAAATTAAAAATAACAATAAAGATTGTAATAAAACTTTATTGTTAATACAACTCTAAAATATAATTTTAAGATTTCGAACTTAATTATAAATTGTTTTTTTCTTAATATATTATTTTATTTTATAAATATTAATATTAATAATTAATTATTAACGCGTTAACAATAAACACAAATTAAGATAATTTACTTAGTAAAACTCTTTATAACATTAATAGTTTACATTATATTTAACAAATTATCTTAAACTAAATAAAACAAAAGAGCAAAAAAAAAATTAATAAAAAAAGATCTTAATAGTTTTGAATAAAACAAAAGACAAAATTAAGATTGTTAATACTATTGTTAACAAAGTCTTTAATATTATTAAACAAAATAAATTATAATAAATAAAGTCGAAATAAATATGCGAAAAAAATGCAATAAAAATAATTTAAAAAAAAGATATAAAAGTTATTAAAATTATTTACGCAAAGCTTTGTAATAAAAAGACGAAAAAAATTAACAAAATTCGTATTAATTAAGAAACAAATTTTAACAATCTTTAATTAAACAACAATTTCGAATATTAAATTAAATAAATAATTTTAACAACAACGCAATTTTTTTTGGTTAAAATTTATTTGTTTTTTGCTTAAAATATTATAATTTGTTTGCGACAAAAGAAAAAAGAGCAAAATTTTACGCAAAATATTTTGTTATTTAATTAATAATTTGTTGCGTAACTTATGTTGTTAAAGCAAGAAATTAAGCTTTGTAACACTTCAATATTTTTTGCAAATAGATTAAAAATATTTGAAATAATCTAAAAAGATTTAGCGATTATTAATTTTTCAAAGACGTTAATAATTTTTAAAAAAAAAGTAAAATATAAATTATTACAATTATTAAAAGCAACAATTGTAGCGATAATAAATAACAACAAGAAAACAAATAATAATAGTGCGTTTAACAATACGTTTGTTAAGTTATTTATTTTTACTAAGCGTTTAAAAACAAAAGAAATTAAAAAGATAAAAAATTATAAATGTTATTTTATAGATATTGATCTTCTAAAACAAATTAATTGTAAATTAAAAAATAAGATCGGAATACGTATTAAAAGTAAATGTTTTTCTATAATTTATTTAATTATAAGATTAATGTCGACAAAGAATTTCTTAAACTTGTATTATATTTATACTTGCAAAATTGTTAAATATATTAAGCTAAAGTTTAACAATATTAGATACAAAATTATTTTAAAAAGATTAAAGACTTGCTAGCTTAAACAACTAATTTTTAAAAATTTAAAAATTAACAATAAAATCTTTTTCTAATAATAAAAACAAGATTGATTATTTGTTTTAAAAAATTAATTTGAAGTCTTTATATATATGCATATTAAATATCTTTTTTTCGAACAATTAATTATTAATATATGTTAAATCGTAATTAATAAAATCTATAGCAATAAAATCTAATTAAAATAATCAATAAAGAGCAATATTATTGTAGAAAATATATTTAACTAGTTTTAAAACAAAATATGTGTTAAGAAGCAAATTAAGATAAAAATTAATAAGTTTATAATTAAAGAATTTGTAATATATTAATATTATTAACAAAAACAAAATAGCAAGCTTAATTATAAATAATTGCAAACAATATTTTACTTCTTAAGTTAACAAGTTATTTGCATAAATTTAAGATATTAAATATTAAATATTTGTTTTTAATTTAATTGTAATCTTCGTTTAATATTGTATTTTTATTATGTTAAGTTTGTTATCAAAAGAAATAACACGAATTTTTACTATATTAATATATATATATTTAGATACTTAAAAAACAAATATAAGAACACAATTATTCAAGATTTAATTTTGTGAAACAACAAAAGTAAGCAAATTTGTACAAAAATAATATTAAGTTTTTATTAAATAATTATTAAATAATAAAAGAATATTGTTATATATAAGAACAAATCTAAAAATACAAATATTGCGTTTATTTATAATTTAAAGAAACTATAAAAGTTAAAAGATACGCAAAAATACAACAAGTTTGTAAAAATATTTTTGAAAAAAAAAATATACGTATTACTAAATTTAAGATTTTGCACAAATTAATATCGAATAATATTTGCGCTCTTTAACAAATTATTTTTTTGTAATATATTAACGTACAAAAGAACAAAAAAACTTTAAATAATATTAAATTTAATTAATAAAGCAATCTTGTTGTTGCGTATACAACTTAAATTGCACTTAAACTTATATTGTTAAATTAATTGCATTAATATATTGTCTTATTATAAATTTTTTTTGTATTAACTTAATTATATATCGATTTTATTGTAAATTAAACGCTTATTTGTTAAATATTTTAAAATAATTTCGTTGCGCAAACGTAAACAAATCAACTTTTGTAAACAAATTAAATAAAAATAACGCAAATAATAGTGTTGTATTAAATAGAGTCTTTGTAGAAATTTAAAATTGTTTTCGAAAAAATAAAAAATGCAAAAATTGTTTATTATAACAACAATAAATATTTTGTAAATTAAGAAAAAAAAAATTTTAAACGCAAAGTTGCTTAATAAAAATAAATTAACAATAACAATAAAGTTTAACGTATATAATTAATTAAGCAATAACGAGACTTATTAATTAAATAATAATAATAATATATTTATTTCTTTTATTTTGATTACGTAATTTAAATGTCTTTAATATATTTAAAATTAAAATTTAATACAAAAGTAACGTTAATTGCTACTTAATTTTATAAGAACTATATAATTACTAGTTGCATTTCACGCATATTAAAAGAGAGAAATTCGAAATTTATTATTAGTACTTATTGTTAACAATTATTTATCTAAACTAAGATAAAGATGCGACAAAGTTAATAAAACAAAATTGCGCAAACGCAATTTTGTCTCTTTTAATTACTTTTTTTTGCTTTTTAAACTAAATAAATTGTTGTTAAAATTAATTCTCTTTTTGTTATATTTCGCATTTGAGTCGAATTTCTTTTTGTTATTTTTATTTATATTGTTTGTTAATTTAAGTTTCTTATTTAGATTTTTTTTATTATAATCGCTAATTTTTTTCTTATTTGCTTCGCTTTTAATTAATCGAACAACAATTTTTTTTTTCTTTATCTTAATTTAAGTTTCGATCAATTATAAGTTGTTCAATTTGCAAACAAAAATATCGCAAAATCAAATCTTAAAGATAAAAGATTTTTTTTTAACAACGTTAATAGAGCAAATAATTTAATTGTTTGTTTTCGACTTTTCTTTTTTAGATTTAAAGATAATAATTAAATTATTTTGTTCGAATACGTTTTTGTTTAATTGCGTAATTTCTTTTATAGAGTTGCTAAAGTAATTGATCAACAACTAAACAATAGCTTTAAGTGCTTTTCTTTAAAGTAGTTTGTTTTTGTTAATTATTTAATCTTTATACAAGAGACAAACATAATATAGATTTTTATTATACTTTTTTCTTCTTATTAGACAATAAATATCTTCAACTTAATTGTAGTAATATCTTGCTTAATCTTAATAAATAATACAATTTTTGCAATTTTTTTTGTTTATATAATAAATTTTTTTCGAAATATAATCGAACAATATGCGCATTGTTTTTAAGAAATCGTTGTTATTAAATTTAACAAATTATATATTTTTTTACGTATTAATATCGAACAATTTAAACGCAACGCTTATAAAATAATTATTAAAACAAACTTCAATTTAAAATATAATATTTAATATTTAATTTTCAAAAATATTAACTCTTGATTTTATAACAAACTAGTATTTTTTAAATATTTTATACTTGCGTTTCGATATAATTTTTAGCTTTTTGCACAAGTTTAACTTCTTAACATTAAATATACAATAAATTTTAATATATTATAACTTCTTTAATTTAAAAGATTTACAATTCTCTTTAATACTAATATTGCATTTGTTTTTTTTTTGTTTTTTTCGAAAAAATACTTAATTTCTTTTCGATTTTAGCGCGCTTCTTTTTTTTGTATTAAATAATTCTTTAAACAATTAACTCTTTTTAGCTATTTCTTTTTTCTACAATAAATTAACATATAAGTTTATATATTTTTAATTTAGTTTACACAAGTTTTATTTTTGTATTAATATTATTATTTTTTATTAAAATTTTGTTGTTTACGATCTCTTTTATTTTATTTATTTTATTGTTAATATTTATATGTTTAGTTTTATTCTTAATTATATTGTTCTAATTAATATATAAGTTTTTGTTAAATAAGTTTATAATAATAACATTTAATCTCTTGATCAACAATGTTGTTAAAAATAATAAAAATATTGTTATTTACGTTAATATTGTTTGTTATTTTTGCATTAAAGACAATAAAATTAAAGATTAAAAGCAAAAAGCAAAAACAAAAGCAAAAGAAGCAATTAAGTAAATAAAGAGAGCAATTGTGTTCGATTGTTGTTTGTAAAATAAATTAATTTATAACTAAGTTTTAAATGTTCGAAAATCGTATTAATAAAAATTAACTATCGCTTTATTTACTTAATAAATAAACTAATATTAATGCGTTTATGAATCTTGTCTTATGCTTTTGTTACAATATATAAAAGTAGAAAGATAAACAATCTAATATATTTGATTGCAATCTAAATTTATAGCAAATTAAATTAAGAAAAACAACAATTTTAGTAAATTAAACTTTATTTAATATTTGTATTATATAAAGTTAAAAAATTGTCTATAAATACTTAGTCAAATCTAATTTTCTAATAATTTTAACTTAATTTTAAATAATTTTTTTTTAGTATTAAATAAAGATAGTATTGAGTAAGTTAAAATATTTGAATTTGTTTTCTTTTTTAATTGTGCAAAAATATATTAATATCTATTTATTTAATTTTATATGCTATAGTTTATTATTGTATAAATGCAATAACTTACAATACAATTAAATTTAATACATTATATAATTTCTTTTTTGTTGCGTATTATCGAATATTAAAAGAAAAAAGAAAGCTTAATTGTTCTAATAGTTGTTAGCAATAATATTACAATTAAATTTAATATATTCGACAAAATTGTTTTTAAGCAATTTATTATTATAAATTAATTACTTTTTTTTAAAAGCAACTTTTGCAAGTTGATTTTTTTTTTTTTTTTCGCAATATTTTTCGATTATTTTAATTGTTTTTATATTATATTAAACGCAAATTAAACAAATCGCAATTTATATAAATTATCTTAATTTTAATCTTTGATTAATTTTGCTAAAATTAACAATACAATTAGTAATTTAATAAGCGTTTAAATTCTATATAGTTTAACTTTATTACTAATATAAATCTTTAAAGACAACAAAATGCACGTATTTTTAATATATTAATTTTATAACGCAATCGAATTCTTAAAGAGACAATTTCGTATTGCATATATTTGCTTATAATACATATTAATTATTATTATTTTTATGCATATCTTTGATTTTATTGATTTTTGTTTGTCTTATATTCGTTAATTGTCTAAATATAGATTCGAATTAACATTTTAATTTGCGAAAGTCGAATTGTTATATTTGTTGTTTAAATACAAATTTAAATTGAGATTTTAATTTATAAAAGTCGAATTACTATATTCCTTGTTTAAATATAAATTCGAATTAGAATTTTTATTTGCAAAAGTTAAGTTACTATATTTGTTATTTAAACACAAATAAATTTTAGAACAATTAGAGTTACAACTTGTTTTTATATTTCTTTTATTTATTAACAAAATTTGTTAATTTTTTCTTGATTTGCAAGACGCATTAATATTGAACACTTATAATTAATTTTATTTCGAATATATATATTATAAACGATTTTATCTTTTTTTTTTTTTTTTTTTTTGTCTTTTGTAATTTATATATATAGACAAATTAAAACGCAAATATGTTATACAAAATAACTTTGTAAATCTTAAGCAAATAAAAAAATCAAACGTTTATAAATTGTTCGAACTAGATTTTTAAAATTCTTAATATATTTTGTTGCGTTCGAATTGAATCTTTAAGATCTTTAACATAATTTATTGCGCTCAAATGAAATTTTCAAGATTTCTAACATCATTTGTTGCGTTCAAATTAAATTTTTAAGATTCTTAGTATAATTTGTTACGTTCAAGTTGAATCTTTTAAATTTTTAACAAAGAAAACAAGATAGAAGTCAAGAATAATAAGATTTGTTTCGTTTTGTTAACTTATTTAATCGAAATAAATTAAGAAAAAAATATTGCTTAAGCAAATTTTGAACATTAATAACAATCGACAATATTAATAAGTTAACAAATTATTAAACAAAGTTTAAAAATAAATAACAAATACAAAACTAATAATAAATAATATATTTTTAAATTAAAAAACAATTGATTGCGAACTCTTAAACGCGCTTAAAAGACACTAAATAAAGTTAACATTTGCATTTTGTTATTAAGATACATTAATAATATCTTACATTAACAATATTATAATTAAAATTATAATATATAGATCAATTGCAAAAAATAATTGAATCGCATATTATATATATATTGTCTCTTCGATACAAAGCATCTTAATGTTGCTTATTTTAAATTATTAAAAAAGTCGCAAAAGCAATTATGTAAATCGAGATATATTTATTTATAAATACATTAACTTAATAATAATTAATCGCAAATATATATTAGCTATCGAAAGAATAAAGAGAATCTAAAAAAGAATTATATTCTTTCTTATAATAAACAACAAATTATTGTTATTTTTATATTATTAAGAAAAAGAATAAAGAGCAAATAGCAACGCAAAACAAAAAAAGTCGCAAAAATTCTTAAATGTTTAACGCAAACTTAGATTTTGTTTTACTTTTTTTTATTAATAATATATAGAATTGCGCTATATTTATTAGCATTAACTCTTGCTTAATTAATACATTAATAGCTTATTAATTATAAAGTAATAAAACAACTTGCAATTAAAGAGCGCAAATTGTTCGCAATTGTTATTAATAATTCGAAATTATATATAATTGCGCAAGTTTGTTCTTCGATACAACGCAATATTGTATAAAATTTGCTTTTTCGATTTTAATACTTTTAGTAATTTTATATTTATTGTTTAGAATAAAAGTTTAAAGCTTCGAATATTGTTAATTTAAATCGAAGATTACAAGTAACGCAAAAGTTAATAACTTAAATTAAAGAATATATACTATAATATGCAACTTTTATTTGTAATAAAAGACGTTAATATTTAATAACAATTGTTTAATTAAAATAAATTTAAAAGTAAACAAGAGTTTCTTGCGTTGTAATAAAGATATAAATTGTACATTAAAACTTAGTCTTTAAAATAAAAGAACAAGAGACAAATATTTTATAAAGACTTAATAGTATCTTTATGTAATAACGTAATAATTTTTCAAATTGCAATATTATTACGCGATATTGTTCGAATCTTATAAGATATTTTTGAGATATTAAATTAAACAAATTGTATTTGTAATAAGTTTTATATTTAAGAGTAAATTTAGCAATTAAAGTGCATTAATAAATTTAATTTCTAGCTTTTTACTTTGCAATTAATATTTATATTTGATAGAATTAAATAATGTTATCTTGTAGCTTTTGATCTTCTTAATTAACAAAGACTTTTAACGACGCATTAATAATAAAATCAAGTATCGAAAGTCGCAAAATAAAATATAAAAAAGAGCAAAAAGTTAATTTGATTACTTAACTTAAATATTTGACAAAAAAATTATATTTGACAAAAAAAAAATATTAATAACAATTGCTATGCGACAATCTAAATGCGAAATTAAAAATATTAAAGTTTAATCTAATTTGTTACATCAATAACGTTATAAATATTAATATAAATATTTGTTTGTAATTAAGTAAGCGAAATAGCGTTGCGCAAAATTAATTAAATTTACTCTCTTTCTTTGTTATCTTGTTAATTTAGAAATAAATATAATTTTTTTGCAACACATTTGAAAATATATAGATTCGAAGAATTTTTTGTTGTACTAAAATTTGCGCATTATAATCTTTGTCTTTATTAAGTCTTTATTAACTATTAAGAAGTTAATATCAAATTTTGTTTTATTATTTTTTTTGCGAGATTTTAATTGTTAAGATTATTTTTTTGACAATATTTACTTTGTTCGCCCATTATCTTTAGAGATCTTAATTTTGCTCTTAAGTATTTGTTGATTTCGCAAAATTAAATTTGAGAAAGTAAAAAATATTACAAATTTAATATCAAGTTATAGATTAATAGTTGTTAAGTATTTAACTTTGTTAAAATAATATCGCGATAAATTCGCAAAACAATATAGCAAGTTTTTCGATTATATTTATAAAAATTTAATTAAGAAAAAAGAATTCTCTCTTTTAATAAATTTATAAAAGTTTATTATTGTATTTTATTGCAATTAACTTTAAGCAATAAATAAATTGCAATTTAAATTAGATACATTAATAAAAAAATAAAGTCTTTAAAAAATATTAAAAGCTCTTAAAAATTATAGATTAAAAAACTTTGATCAACTTCGAAAAAGCTAAAGCAACGATAATTAAATATGTCTCTTGTTAGTTAGAATTTATCGCTAGCGTTAATTACTTAAAGCGCTAAAGCAATTGCAACAAAAATATATTTAAAATTTAATTTTTAACAATATCGAAGCTATGTTATCTATTTTATTTCGATAAATCGAATAATTTTTAATCGATTTTTGCTTTTTATCTTTACAATAATAGCGTTTGTCGAAAAGTTATTAATTTATTATGCTTTGTTAATTTAATTATGTTTTATTGTACAATTTAATATTATATAAAAAAGTTAATAGCTAAGATCAAAAGACAAATCAAATTAATAAAGAAGCTTTTAATTATAATTTTAATATATAATAATTTCAATTATGTAGAAGATAGAAGAGATAAAAGAATTAATAAGATAAGACAATTTAAGTTTATTACAACAATTTTTATATTTAAATCTTACAAACTTAACTTAATTTCGCTAAGAAAGAAGATATAAAATTCTTAATTTTATTCGCTTTTAATTCGACTACTTGTAATAAAAATTAAAAACGTCGAACTTAATATATGTTAGGGACTAGACTCGAAATCTCTATTAAAGAGATATCTAGATTAATAACTAGATAAAACTTAGATCTATACTAGATTTAATGTACAAAACAAAAAACAAAAGAGAAAAGAGAGAACAAGACAACGTTAACTATATAAGATTGCAAGCTTTATGTCTAGCTAGACTGATCGCATTGGATTGGGTTATCGAGTTTGAATCAAGTATTCAACTCGAATTAGATCGAGTTAATTTCAAAAGTTAGAATCGACAATTTGAGTCGAGTTGCAAACTTAAAATTAAAAATTAACTCGAAAAATCGACTCGAATTGTTAAGACTTAGTATTAGTATAAAGAAATTCTAAAATAAATAGTAAAAACTAGAAAGTTATATTCTATTTTATAATCTTTTAATAATAAATTATCTAGTAATATATCAAGATAATGTATATAAGCTATTTAGAATTGAAACTCAAAAAGTTAATTTAATTGTGTCTTAAAAGAAATTCGAACTCTTGACACAATACGAATATTAGATAAATTAATATTATTTATAGCTAGTTTAATTGCAACGCATTCTTAAATTCGACAACAACTATTAACAATTACATTTACTCTAATTATTAAGCTATTAAGATTTGTTATTTAAGTTTATTCTATTTAACTATATATAAAAACAATAGTAAAATTATTAAAGTATTAATTATATACTATTAGTGCGTTATTAAGAATTAAAGTCTTTAAATTAAGTAAAATCAAATAAAGTTATATATAAGTTGCAATTCTAATATCTATTTTAATTACAATTTTATAATACAAAAGAATAACAAAATAAAGTATACAATATAGTAATACATTAAAGTAATGCATTATAATTGTTTTTGTAATAGTAAATTCTTTAAGCTATGTATATAAAGTTATTAATTCGAAATCTTAATAATCTTGTTCGCTTTACTATTATTTTGAATAGTTTGATTCGAGTTATTCTTTATTTTGTTATTATTTTTGTTATTGTTATTCTTATTAATTTTATCGCTATTGTCTTTATCGTTTTCGCTTTTATTATTTTTTTCGTTATTTTTATTATTTGTTGCTAGATAATAGTTATAATTTAGCTTCTTTATATTATTTTAAATCTTGTATTAAGTTTCTTGCTTATAATTATTCTCTTTAATTATATTATTAAAATTCTCTATTTTAAAAATAATAAAATTAATTTTTTTTTTCTTTGCATTGTTTAAGATTGCAAATTTTTCAACAAAAATATTAAACAATTTTATAAAATTGTTATTATTAATTCTTTTTAAATTATTTAAGTTATTATAATAAATAATTTGTTGTTAAATAATTTTTACAATTGATTTTATGTAGATCGAAAAGCTCTTATTAATATTAAGCTTATTGTTAACGTTTAATTATAATATTATTTAGCTTAGATATAGAGCATAGATAATGCATTTAGATAATTTATATCTTTTTAAAAAATAATTTTATTGCTATATTTATATTCTTAAGTAGCTTTTGTGTTTTTTTAATAATTTTAAGTTGATTTGCTTTTTTAATTGCAATTTTTTTTTGTTTTTTGTCTAAGTTTATTCTTAAAGTATTTCGTTGTAAAATTGTTAATATTGTATGCTTTATTGTATTATCTAAATGCATTATTATAAAAATCTTAATTAATTCGATATTTGTCAATCTTATTTTTAATATTTTTCTTTATATATTTACGATTCGATGCAAAGATTTGCTTTTAAATAGTTGTTTTACGCAATTTTTTAAATCGAATTAAAATAGTTTTGCGATTATTATATTGTTTTCGATACAATTTCTTCTTATTATTATTTTATCTTTGTGCGCAATTGCAACTTGCGATGCTTTTTGAATTAATTAATAGCGCTTTTATTATTTGTGTATATACTTAACTTATTTTACGAGTAATACATAAAGATAATGTAATTATATAGCAATTTAGAATTTTTTTACAATATTTAGTAGAATACGATAAAATTCAAAGAGTAGAAGATTCGAAAAAATTAATAAAATTATAAATAATATATTGACAAGTAGTTTATTGAAATAAAGTAAAAAATATAAGTATTAAAATTAAAGTTAATATTTATTTACTAATACTTATTTTAAATTTTTGTTAATACAAGATTATTATTTCTTTATATTAATATATGTTTAATTTTGTTAATACATTACGCAAGTTTGTGTTTGTTAATTGCTTTGTCGTTTATATTACGTACTTTTATCGTTAATTATTGATTTAAGTCTCTTTTTTTACGCGATTTTTCGACGCGTTTGCATTAGTTAAAATTATCAAAATTATTGTTTATTTTACTATAACTTCTTTAAATTTTGTTTCGAATTTAATATTTTTTTTTTATGTTTATATAAATCTCTTTTTAATATTGTCAAATTTATTATTTTCTTTAATAATTCGCGTAAAGTAGATAGATAATGCATACAAATAATGCGAAATGTTTTGTTTAAAATTAATATATTTAATTTGTTAGTTTTTTAATCGATTTCGAAGTCTTTTTGTAATAAACTAGTTTTTCAATTTGAACGTAATAAGATAAGCAAAGACGAAGAAAAATCTTAAAAAGAAAAAAGTATTAGAGAAAAGAGTATTTAAGATATTAATATAATCAAAGTAATGCGAATAAATAATATATTTTTAATTAATATATTGATGTTTTGCGATAACATGTACGAAAGTAAAAGCTCAATATTGTCGCTTTTTGTAAGATTCGAAAATATTAAAAATTAATTAATTTTTTTATTTTTCAACTTGCATTTTAGCGTTTACTTCGTAAGTTTCTTTATGTTGAGATCAATAATTACAAGCGTAATTAAATCGACTATCGCATTTAAAGCTTTGCTTTAGTAGCACTTTAAAAAGCAATAAAAACATTTATAATTACTCTTTTTTCTAATAAGTATATTATCTTTTTGCATTACTATTATAATAATAAAATTATAACTAATATTTCGCACATTATAGATTCGAATCTTGCGATTATTTACGCGAAGCGTTAGACACTCTAGCTAAAAAATTTATTTTTTGTTCGGAATTTTATAAAATAGTTTAATTTTTTGAGCTAAAAATTTTACAACAATGTTATGTTCTTCTTTTTAAACAAATATAATATATGTTTTTTTAAGTAATTATAATTGTTCTTTGCATTAATTAAGACTTAAATCTTCGAAATTTTATTATTAATAAATGTTTTCTAGCAATTTAATTTATTAAATGCATTATTTCTTTGTATTATCTTTAATAGTACTTGATAATTTTTGTAGTTATTAAAGATAACTTTTTTTTAAAAGTTGACTTATTTATAAATAAATTTGATCTAAAACGATCTTAAAATCTAGAGTAAAAAGATCTTTTTCTCTATTTATTGCTTGATTGTTATTTTTTTCTTTACAATATATATTTTACAATTCGAAAACAATCTTTTTTGCGTTTAGATTTATAGTATTGTAACGAGATAGAAATAGAATCCTAGTTAGTAGACAACTATAACAACAAAGACTTATCGCGATGTATGCATAAATCGCATTATATAATCTAATAATATATTTTGTAACTAAGATTCTAAGATCTAAGTAGAAGAGATTGTATATATATTGCAAATAGATCGCTAATATTGATAACAAATATTCTCAAATTTATAGTCTAATATTACTTGATTACTCGACTATATACAACTTCCTCTCTTTTAGTAATCGTTTCTTAACTATTAAATCAAAAAACTTTTGTTCTTGCTTATATAGAAATTGTAGTAAAAAAATAAGAAAATTGCTCTTATTTTTTTAAGATCGTTAGACTAGATTTCTTGTTTCTCTTGTTATTCAAATCGATTGCGTAAAGAACGTAATAAATTAATTCGCATAAAATTTTCTTCAAAATCGAAAAAATTATTTAATCGAAATTAAGTATTTAGTAAAGTTAATTATTATAAGTCTTGTTTACTTTTTGAAAACAATAACAATAGTAATAAGCTTTTTTAACGTAAATTTAAAAAATTAATCTAAAAGAAAAGTAACAATAATAGAGTAGATTGTTGTTATTATACCTAGATTAAATTCTTCGAAACAAAAGATAAACGTGTAATTTCAAAAGTTATTTTTAGTTTCGAAATATTCAATTTAGATTACTAACTTAGTTTTGATTTATAACATTTTTTTTTAATTTCGAATTAAAATAACAAAATCTTTTCTTCTTTGTTAAAATAAATAGTTGAAAACTCAAATCTCGTTTTCTTTTTATAATTAATTAAATAAGAATTTAAATTGTTTTAGATATTAAGTTAATAAACATTAAGTATCTTAAAGTTCTTAAACATTATAAATTGCATTTACAAATAAAATTCAAATACTTTACTCTTTATTTTTTAAATCTCTCTTTATATTAATTTTACGTAACGTATTATACGTTCTCAAGTTTGCTTTATTAGACAATTAAATTTCTTTGCATTTTTAAACAATATTCTTAATTTCTTTATTACTTTTGTCGAGTTTTAAAGCGTACATTCTATAATAGCATTTTTAATATTAAATATAAAAAAGAAGTCAATAGCAATTTTGAAACAATAAAATATATTAATTAAAAATGAATTTAACAAAGTTAAATTTTAATAAGTTGCAACAATATTATTTCTTATATTTATTTAAAAATTCTTTAAAGTTTCTTTATCTTTTAATAGAGTTACGTAGACAAAAAATATTTCAATTTTCGTATTAATTTTAATTTCTAGCTTGCAATAAAAAAGTTAAGATTGCGCAATTTGCATATCTTTAAATTAACAAAACACATTTGCTTAATGCAATCTTTATTTTAGCAAATTCTTTTTTGTTAATTTAGTTTCTAGTATTTTCTTGTTTTGTTATTCTTTTTTTATTCTTTTTTGCAATTATACGTTAATCTAATTATAAAAATTATTTAACAAATATTTCTCGCAAAACAAATTATTTTGTGCAACAAAAAAAACAATTAATTGCAATTGTTAAAACTCTTAATAAACGTTTTAATTTACGTTGAAATCGAAGTAACGTTTTGATGTTTAATTCTTATATTTTTTAAAGATTAACAAATAAAATATTGTTAACAATCTATACTTGTAATTGTCTCGTAAAAGCATATATATTATATAAGAATCTAAATTTACTTACATTATTATTTGCAACATAGAAAACAAACAAATAAGAAATTATTCTTTTTGTTAATTGTTGTTTTTTTGTTAATGATATAATATTATTTGTAATTTGTTTTAAAGTTGCAATTATATTTAATACTTTAAGTTAACAATTAAATAAACAAATCAATTTTAACAAACAATTATTTTATGTTAATTTTATTTCGCTAGATTAATACTATTTATTACTTGAAGTTAAACATCAATCTATTAAAAATTGTTAAATAAAAAGATTAGCTCTTTTTTCTTATAAGCGTATTGTTTTAGAGAATCTTTAAAAACAAACAAGCAAACGTTAAGCTTAAAATTTAATCTATTCTATTTCACAAATACTAAAAAATCGTTTTGTTTCTTATAATATTAAATTATTTGTCTCTTAATTTAATTATTAGAGACTCGATTTATTTTTAATAGAAATTCTAGCTTTCTTTAATAAACTATACAAATAACCAATTTTAATATAATTATAATTAGATTTTATTTTTGCTTCTTTGTTAATATAGCTAATTTAATTAGTTAAAAGACTTTAATTAATATTGTTAAATAATAGTTAATTCGATATTGCAAGTTTATGCTTACTTTTACACATAAACAATTTTTTGCGTTGTTCTTCTTATTTATTAAAATAAAGATAGCTATTGTCTCTAGAAATTTTTTTGCAATTTTAATAATTAAAGCACGTAATTTTGTTGTATTAGCAACTTCAAATAGTCTAAGATTTAACAAAGATAATCTTAATATTAAATTTTGCAATTGTAATAACAAAAAAAAAGCTTCTTTAAAAGAATTTAGATTTTAGTCTTTTTTCTTGTTTTATTTTTTATAAGTTTTGTTATTTTTAGACTTCGACTTTAGTTTTAATTAAGAAGTTAACAATTTAAATTCTTTTTATTTGTCGCTTTAAATTTGCGTTTTCTCTATATTTTCTACAAAAAAAGACAAAATTGTTTAAACTCTTATTTAATAATTTTTTTTAGCTTCGCATCTAGAATTCTTATCAAATTATACTTTTAAAAATAATTTTTTATTTCAATTTTCAAAAGCTCTTGTTTAATAAACACTATTATATTTTTGAACTTTTTAATATTTATTTTGTTGTAGTTGTTAATTATATAATTAGCAACGTATTTCGATTTTGTAGTACAATATTTAAGTTAATCGCACACAATTTGATTTAATTTCTTCAAAATTCTTTGCAAATTCCAGCGCTTCTTTGCTATTTATAATATTGTTTCAATAATTAATTAATCTATATTTCTAGACAACATATTTGTAATTTTTAATAACTATAGTTTGCGAAGTTAAACTTAATTATTTTGAATTTATAGTCTTTTGTTTTAATTAATTTCTTGTGTTACGTTTTTCAATTCTTGCTATAATAAATTACTTATTAGTATTTAAGCGTTTTTATTAATTGTTTATTACAAATTTCGCGTTCAATTTTCGATTATTTTCAAGATATCTAGAATTGTGTTTCGAAGATTTTCTAAACATTCTCTTCTTTTATTGCTAGTAGTTTTATTATATTAAAGCAAAATATTAATTACTCGAATATAGATGCAATTTCTAATAGTCAAATTGTCTTTTATAAATTAAATAATTGTTTTTCGCAATTTAATTTAAATTTAAGTTTAAAAAGTTTGACGCTACAACATTTGTAATTGCTACAATAGTATTTACTAATTTTGTGCTTAAAATAATTTAGTCGAAAGAGTTAATTTCTAACTACAAAAAAAAAATATTAATATTATTAAATTTTAACTTGTTTTTTGTTTAGCAAATGCAAATTGTCGTCTTTTACAAGATTTTTCTATTAACGTAAATAATAATTCTTGTTTTTAATTTTAATTTTTTAATAAAGATTAAGAAGTTTCTTTTGTAAAAGATTGTTTACATCTAGTATCTTATAATTATTGTTCTAAATTTGTTATAATACAAGCTTAATAAAAAAAGATTTATGCAAAAATAATAGATCGAAAAAGAGAATTTTGTAAACAAAGAATTAAATTATTAAGTTGCTATATTTTTATAAATAAAGCAATAACTTGTTTTAAATGTCTAATAAATATAAAACTTTAAATGCAAAAATCTTTATTTATAGACTTAATTGTTATTTGCAATATTTATACTATTAATTACGCAAAAAAACTATATTAATATTTATTTATATATTAACTTGTAAACAAGTATAAAGTTGATATAATTAATATGTAATTTTGCTATCTTTATTGTTTAGAAATGCTACGTAAAAAATAATTAAAACTTGTTCTTTATAATTTGAAAAAATTCTTAAAATTCTAGAACTTTAAGTCAAAGTTTGCTATTAATGCTTTTAGATCGCTTTTTAGTTGTTAATTTTAATTAATTAAAGTAAACAAATAAACGCTAATACTATTTGTTTATTTCTAATTAATTAGAATTGTTAATATTTCGACTTTTTAACTTTTTTGTCTTTCTACTTGTTTTTTTCGAGTATTCGAAATTATAATATCTTGTAAATTACTTTATATAATTAGATTATTTTCTAATACTTGTAAATCGATAAACTCTATGTTAAAATTTTTGCAAATAAAACAAATATAAAGATTGCAACTTTTCTCTTTTTTAAAAAAAAATCTTATATTTTTGTGTAATTCAAATAATTGTAATAAGATAACAATAACATAATAATTACAAACAATTTTTTATTGCTCTAACTAAACTAATTCTCTATCTTTTACATAGAACTATTTTTGTTTTTTTATTTTTATCTTTCGACTTCGCGAAGATCTAAAAATTCTAATTTTTTGTTACGTATCTTTTTAATTGATTTTTTAAATAAATATTTTTAAGTTTTGTGCTATTAATTTTTTTTAAAATATAAAAGTCTTTAATTTTGTTTTATTTTTCTATTTTAAAGAAATCTAATTATTAAAAGAATAATTTTACGTTGTATTTTTTATCGAACTTAATATTATATAATAAAATTAAATCTTTAATTTAAAATAAATACGTCAACAATTAATAATTATTATTAAAAAGATTTTTGTTTGCTTCTCTAAAACAACAAAGACGCAAAACTACTTTTTAAATATTCTTATTTCTTCTTTTTAACTATTTTGTTTGTAGCGTTAATAAATTTGTTGTTAAGTAAACTTTTTCTTAATCTATAATATGCTAGATTAAATATTCTATTTTAATTAACAATATAACTTCGTATTTAAACTTAAAACAAAACAATATCTTTTTAATAAATTTTCAAATTATTGTTCTATTAATTTACAATATTGTATATAAATGTTGTAATTAATTTGTAAAGACTTTCTTAATTAATTTAGACAAAGCATTAACAACAAACTTGTGTTCTCTTTTTATTATTTTATTTGTTTGTAAATAATAAGTCAATATTGTTATTTTTTTAACGTTATATCTCTTTAGAAATTTAATTATTATATTAATTTTATTTTTAAATTCGTTGTTTATAATTATCTTCTTAATATACTTATATTAACAAAAAATATTCTTTTATAAAAATTTCACTATAACAAGTGCTTTAAAATCTAGAATTGTCTTAATTTTTATCTATTTTGTTAAATTATTTTAAGCAACTATTAGATTTACTTTAATAGACATTTCTACAATTAATATATAAATGCAATTTACAACAATCTTTTTTTACAAATTAAAGATATAAATTAAATATATAGTCTTCTTTTGTTTATTAAAAGTTTTTCGCTAATATTTATTGCAATTTGCAATATACTTTTTGCAAAAATTGAATAAATTTTGTTATTAATATCGATTTGCAACGCGTCGATAAATATTTTCTTTTTTTTATAATTATTCTTGTTATATAAGCTTTTTACAATTCGATTTTTGTCTTTTGTTTAATTTATTACTTTATGTAGAGATATATTCTTATTTATTTTTCGAAACAAATGCTTTTCTTTTATTAAGAAATAAAGAGTATAATTCTTAAACTTGCGAAAATTCTTTTAATTTATATTTAAATTTTGTAGCGAAATTAAATATTAAACAATTTGTTCAAATTTATTAAAATATTTATTTTTAAGAATATTTTTGTTTTCTTTTAATATTGTTATTTGTACAAAACAAACGCAAATATAGTTTAACTAATTATTAATAAAATTATCAATATTTTTCTTATTAATTTTGTCAACATTGTCGAACAACTTTTTTAATTTTTTGGAAAATTTATTAGTTGTTGTATGTTTTTGATTAAATATATATTATATATTAAAGTTAAAGAAACAAACTTAAATTAATTAATAAGTTATTAAAGCGTTGAGCAAATTTGTTGCAAAACAATTAAGTTAAATTATTAAAATATTTGTATCAATCTTAATTATAAATTGAATTTTATACAATTAGAATCGCACTTTCTTTAAGAATTTTATAAGCTCTTAATATTTTCGCTTTTTAACGTTGTATTAAAATTTTTGTTTGCTTTAAAATTTATTCTTATATTGTAAAAAAAAATTTCTCTTCGTTATTATATTAATTTGTATTAACATAATTTTTTAATCTTTTAAACTAAAATTTATAGCTAAAATAATTTTGTCAATTAAGATAAAGTAATTTAAGATGCGTATTAATAATACATTTGTCAAAGCAATTTTTAATTTGTTTATAACATTTTGTTGTTTAAAATTTTAAACAAAGATATATTTTGTTTTAAATAAACAATAAATTAATTTTGCAACAATTATAAACTTTAACACTTAAATTCAATAATAAATATATATTTTTATAAAGATTTTAACTTTAAAAATGTTTTTGCACAATAATTACTTAACAATCTTAATAATCTTAATACTATTAAGAGATTATCTATTGAAATTATATACAAAATCAACAATTTTAATTTCTAATTTGTAGAATTAAGATTTTTCGTTAAATATAATATATTTGAACAATTTTACGTTTATTAATATTGTATTTAATTATTAAATATATTTTAAAACAAACAATTTAATTCTTAAAATTATTTTTTTATTATTATAATTTAATTTGAATTCTTTTATATTAATATTGTTTACAAATAAGCAATATTTGTTAAGAAATTTTTTAAAAATATGTATTACAATTTTTACAAATTAAGCAATCGAATTAGTTGTACTTTGTAATAGACAAATTATTTTAAATAATTTAAAAAAAATAAAAAAAAAAATAAAATTGCAACTCTTTAACGCAAAACTTATTTAATTATATTTTAAAAATTAATTAATTAATAATATAATTATTATTTCGACAAACTCTTTTGCAAACTCTTTAATATTAAAAGATATATTAGTATTTTAAATTGTTATTTTGTTTATCTTTATAGTTGCATTAATTATACAATACTTGTTTTTCTTCTTTTTACTTATTAGAAATCAAGAATTTTGATAAAGATTATAACAATATTTTAGCAAACTTGTTTAAAGACGTTTCTTTAGCATCTTAATTATAATAAAATTTAATATTTAAAAAATTAAAAATTCTAAGACTTGCTATATTTTGTATTCTATAATACGAATTTTCTAATTAAATATAATCTTTAATTTAATTTTGTTTATCTTAGCAAAGTTTTATATTAAGACAATTTTACAATTAAAAAGTATTATAATTAAGAATTCTTATTTTTACGAAAAGAATTCGAACTTTATAATTAATTTTTAAATATATTTCTTAATAAAATAAAAGTCGCATTTAATGTTTAAGAATTTAAGCATTAAAAAAAGATTATATCTTTTGTTAAATTTCTTTTAAGAATTTTTTATAATTAATAGCTTTAATATTTCTTTTTAATTTAGATATCTATTTAAAATAAAATTATCTAAATTGCTTATATTTATTAGATTTGTTTTTTAAACTTTTTGCTTATATATTGTATTTATTCGAACAAATAAATGCGACACAATAAAAGATTAACAAAGAATATCGAATTTTTTAGATAATTAAATAGCAAAAATCTCTTTTATAATATATAATTGAAAAGTTCGAATTATTAATAATTTTAAAGATATTCGAAACATAGTATTAATTCAAATATTTGTTCGATTCTAATTAATTATATTAATAAGCAAATAAACGCTAATACTATTTGTTTGCTTTAATTAATTAAAATTTTGTTGATTTTTTTCTTTAATCTTATTTTGCAACATTGTTATTTTAATAATTTTTATTTTTATTTTTAAAAATCTTTTGCAATTAAATTTGCGAAGTTAAGCAATTATATTAACTAAACAATTATCTAAAGATTTAAAGATTTTTTTGAGAATATAATATTTTTATTTTTGTTGCTAAAGTAATTAGTAAATATTCTTAAAATATTAATATATTTTGCTTTGTTCTTAAAATAAATTGTTAATTTTAAAAAATTGTTATTTATATTTATAAAACTTATTTAGACACTTTGTTAAAAAGATTAATCTAATAGAATTTTATAATTAAATTAAGAAACAATAAAGATAAAAATATAAATTATTACTTTTTTAATTAATATCTTTGCATCTTTTATTATTTCTTCGAAACAAATACGTGCTCTTATAATTTTTATCAATAAGATAGAAACACTTTGTTAAATAACTAAATTAGTTTTGTTCGCAAAGCTTTTGTTAATACAATTGATTTTCGCACTATTATTAAACATTGCTTTAATTTTTATATTTTTTAATTGTATTTATATAGTTGAGCAAGCAACAAAATATAAAGTTCTAAAAAATTTTACTTTTGCAATAATATTTTTAAAATAAATAATTTTAATAAATTTAGCGTTAATTAATTTTATAATAACAATTATTTCTTTCTTTTTTTTTGTAAATTTCTAAGATTTTTTCTTTGTTATTATAGTATCAAACTTCTTATTAAAAAAAGAACAAAAAAAAAAAACTTAAATTAGAATAAAAATCTAGAAGATCTATTAATTTTATTTTTAAAATAAAAATAAAAATACTTTGAGTTAAAGTCTTAAAATTAACTTAATTTTTTATAGTTTATAGCATTCTTTTTAAACGTTTTATTTGCTATATATAGTCTACAAGAGTTTTTTACTTCTTTTTAGATTTGCTCTTTTAATATTTGATAACTCTTAAATTAGAGTTAATTACTATAAAAACATTCTTTATTATAACATTCTTTATTTTTGTTTTTATTACTTTTTTTTTACATATATTTTTTTGTTTAAGACTTTTGTTATTTTTAAATAATTTCTAGATTTAACATTCTTAATCTTTAGAAACTTTTTTTTTAATTCTTTCTTTAATTACTTTGATTAATTACTTTATTAAAAGCTTTTAAAGTATTTATTGCTTAAAAAGATTTTGTTCTAATTAAGCTTTTTAAATTTTTATTATCGCTTAATTTAATTTATTATTTTTTTTATTTTTCGACAAAAAATTAATATTTAATCTTATTGTTGTTATTATAATTATAAGATTTCGAATACAATTTTGCGTTCTTTATTAAAGACAAATTTTTATAGTCTCTTTTTTAATCTTTGCATTATTAAGAGACAATTTTATTTTTTTATCTTTAGAATTGTTAAATTTATAACAAATCTTATTGCTTTTATTTATATAAATTTTTTTATTTATTATTAAGATTGTTAACTTTAAACAAATTTATTATTTATATAAATTGTAACAAAACAAACACTTATTTAATTTTAATTTTAATTAATTGTATTTAAAAACAAATGCAAATTCTTAATAAACATAAATTGTTTCTTAAAATAAACTTTAGATTATTATTTAAATTTAAGAAGATACAATATACGAAGTTCCTTATAGTTGCGTCGTTATTGCTCGTTAAATTATTTAATAAATTTTGCTTTTTATTATTTTGCAAACACTATTAATTTTAAGATCTTTAAAAGCTTATATTAAAATATTTAATATTTTGTTAATTTTTGTGTTTTCGATTGCGATTGTTAACAATATTAGAGAAGCAAAAACTATCTTCGATATAATTTCTTTCTTTATTAGATCTTGCTTCTTGCTTATTATATTTATCAATTTACTTATATTGATATTCGCAACTTACTAAGCAATTTAATCGCTATTAATGTTTATTTCTCGCATAATTGTTTTATTTTCGATCAATTTTATAATTGTCTTATATAACAATTTAAATATTATAATAATTGTATTGTTTAAATTAACTTTATGCTTTTGCATTATCTTAGTACAAATATTGCAAAAAAGATTCTTTAAATATTACAAAAATCTAATATATTTATTAACTTAATCAAGTTTAATAAGCTTCGAGAAAATAACTTTAAATTGTCGATTATATTTATAAATATTATTCGATTTCGCTCTTAATACGTCTTTTAAAAACTTTAGAAAAGCACAAAAATTAATTTTTAAATTTAAATTCTTATCTTTATATTTCTTTTTTAATTTATTTATTATTTTAAACTACTTTTTATCTATTTAGACAACAATAAACTTAATAAAGTTTTTTATAAATTTGTCGCAATATCGAAGCAACTTAATAACTTTATGTTTATTACAAAAATTCAAGAATTAATTTAAAAAATTAATAATATTAAGTTTATTAAAATGCGATGCTTTTAATATTTTTAAAAAAGATAGAAAAATTACGTAATAATAGAACTCTACAATTTTTATAAAATTATTAAGTAAACTTGTTGTTAACGTAAATATATTAAGAGAAAACTTTGCAATCTTTTTATTGTTTTAAAACATTATTTCTAAGAGAATAACTTAACAATAAATAGTAAAAGTAACAATTACTAAATTAAAAAGACTAATAATAATAATTAATTCAAAGAATAATGCTTTTAATTTGTAAATTTTTTCCTTTTCTTTGCAAAAACATTAAAGAGAGATTTTTTTTCTTCTTTTTAACTTTGCGTTGTTTTTTTGTTTATTGTTTCTCTATCTTTTTAATTGTTTATAAGTAGACGTTCTTAATCTATTGTTTTTTTCAATTAGTTGTCGATTTACTATTAACGAATAACTTCGCATTAAAGATTTGCTTTAATTTCTATTAAAAAAAGAGTTTAAATAACGTTCTTACTTTTAAGCAAATAAGTTAATTATATTGTTAAAAAGCTTCTCTTAATAACATTATTATAGTTAGCAAACAATTTATTGTTTTAACAATAGATATTAATTACAATTTTAATAAAGCGTTTTAATCTTTAAATTTAAGACTCTTATTGCTATTTTTAATACTTCGACTTTGTCTTTTCTTTTTTTGCTTTTTAATTTAATAATATCTTGATTTTTAAATTATTAATTTCGTATTTTTAATTTTTGAAGTTTTTAATTCTAATAATTCGTTAAAATTAACTTGTCTTCTATATTCTTTTTCTTGTATTTTTGAGTTTTTAAATTCTTGAATTTCTAAGATTGTTTTTAGAAATATGTTGACATTTTGTTGTTTTAATGTTTGTTGTTATAACTAAATTCTCGCATTAAGCTTTAATATAACGAGATAAAAATAAAATTCTAATTAGTAGACAATTATAATAACAAAGACTTATCGCGATATATATATAAATTACACTATATAGTCTAATAGTATATTTTGTAGTTAAGATTCTAAGATCTAAGTAAAAGAGATCGCATATATATTGCAAATAGATTGCTAGTATTGATAGCAAACATTCTCAAGTTTATAGTCTAATATTATCTAGTTAGCTAGCTATAGTATAATTGGAATACTTAATTATTATAATTTGTTCGATTGTTTGCAAACTTATTTAAGATCGATTTTATCAATATATTTTTCGAACAAAACTAAAAGTTCGTTTAATATCTATTAATAATACTAGATATAAAAGTATATCTTACTAGAGTTATTTGCGTTAACTTTAAAAAGTTTAACGTATTATCTTTTTAATATTTCTAGATTAAATATTTATTTTTTACTTTCGTAATTAATAATATTGTTGTTTTCTTTCTTATTTTATAATTTATAGAGACTAACTTTTTGCATAAGATTTAAAATGTTAACAAAATTATATAATATATTGTCTAATTCTTTTGTTTTTAAATAGTATTTCGCAAGCTTTGTCGAAACTTTATTGCAAGCTTTAAGTACAATATTTTTTAAAAAATAAACATTAATTTTTATTATCTTTTTTAGATATTTAAGATAATTAAACATCGCATCAAATACTCGAAATTCTAAATAAATATTTGTGTTAATTGTTTGCAAAACTATAAAAGTGCATTTGTAGAAAGAATTTAGCATATTATTAATAATCAAAACTAAGTTTTACTTGCTTTTGTCAAATTTAACTTGTTAAATCTTTAAATTTTAAAAATATTTTTTTACTTAAAGATTAATATAATCGCGTAATTAATATATTTGACAAAATATAAAATAAATAGAGTTTCAACAAATACGAATATCTTGTATTAGTTTTCGTAACTTTTTATTAATTTTTTTTTTAAAAACTCTAAATTGAGGCAAACGTTAAATTAAATTATTAATAACAATTGTAAAAGCGCAAATTTAATAAAATTAATATATATATTATCTCTTTGCATTATTACAAATTTAAATATTTTTTTAATTATATTAGATAAGTTTATACTTTTTGCAACATCTTAAAATTGTTTATTTTTTAATTGTATAACATTATTATTATTTGTTGCTTTCGATTCTATAGTTAAAATAAAATCTTAAGTTATAAAATTAATTATATAAGTTAAACAAGACACAAAGTTTTGTTGTTTGTTTTATTAAAACTCTTGTTGATTCAAGATTTTTTCGAATTTGTTTTTAAATGTGTCCTTATTACTTGCGTTATTAGTAACGATTTCAAGAAATTTATCTTTAATTTTGAAAAATTTCAAAATCTTTACAAGCTTTAACATTAATTAACAATTTATATGTTTAATATTAAAAGAAGTAAATTTAATAAGATGTTCGCGAAATTGAAATGTAACGTTTATTTAATATATTAACATTTTTAGATAAATAACTCTTTAAGAACTAAATTATGCATTCAAAGCAATAAAGACACATTAAATACTTTTAAAATTTATCTTAATTTTCTTATAAATTTGATTATATTTTGAGAGAATTATTTTGAATAATTTGATGCGACTCAAAAGCATCAGATTTAGACGAAACATTTTTAACAACTTTCGAAAGTTAAAATTGTCAATAATTCGAAAAAATAAATTCAAATCTACGAAAGTTTTGTATAGTTAATTTTCTTAATTATTTTAAATAAAGAATAATAACAAATCGATATAATTTTTCTTCTAATAAATTGTTAATTATGCATTATTTATATGCATTATTAATTGTAACTTATGCGATTAAAGACTAGATTAATTGTAATTTGCAATCGAAATTGTTTTTGTTTTAAACAAAAAAAGAATAGAAAATATTTTTTTATATTTAATGTGCTTAAATAATTGTAAATAATAGAATAATTCAAAATTTTGTAACAATTTTTGTATACAATTTTTGAAATATTATTTACAATCGAAGTTATTTAAACATATTTGTTTCAAAGTTTAAATTGTGCTTTTACATTAATCTTTTTTGCTTAATATAAATTGACAAGTTTCGATTAAGTTTTATTTAAAATATTGTTGTTAACAATTGTTTGTAATTATTATGCTTAAAATTAAGTATTAGTATTTGCACTTTATTTAACATATTTGTTTTTCTCTCTCAAAATAAGCAATGAATAATTGATAAATATTTTGTTAAATATTTTGCGAAAATTTCTTTTTTTAGTATTAATAGCAAAAGTAAGAAAACTTTAACTAAATTGATTTGCGAATTAATTAAAATATAAACTACTAAATAACGAATTGCGAAAGATAGATTTGCTAGAATTTTTTTCGTTTAAAGACAACGATTGACTTAAAGCTTTCGAAGAATTCGACATTTTGCAAACAAGAATACAAATATAATATAACAATATTCTTTAACTATTTAAGAAAGAAATTCGAAAATAAAAAAATAATGCAAAAGAGTAATGCAAGTAGCAACTAATGTAAGTAAGTTGTTTTAAAATAATACAAACAAGAGTAGCTTTTAGATCGAAGCATATTACTTAACATTGTAGCGAAAAATTCAAAATTATAATAACGTATATTTAAAAATAGAAAATCTTGACATAATAACATATATTTAAAAATAGAAAATCTTAACATAATAACATTATATTTGATTTTTTAACAATTCGATTCGATTTTAAATGTTAAAATCGAAAATCGAGTCGAGTTGAGTCGATTCGATTTCAAAATAATAGAAATCGAATTGAATTTCAAGTCGATTTCTAATATTGAAATCGTTAAGTTGAGTCAATTTTAAAAGTTGGAATCGAAATCCGACCCAACGATTAGTTATAGTCTAGCAAAGATTGACTCAAATTTGATCTAGTTTGATTCAAATTTAATCAAGATCAAAATTAGAAAATTAAGCAAAATTAAAACAAAGAGTTGTTTAATCGACAAACGTAATTAACGAATTGCTAATTTAATACTATAACAATAGTTTTTTTCTACAAGACAAAGCTTTTGCGAAACGATCAAAACAATATAACGAATTGTCGAAGAATTGAAGAATTAAGAATCAAAAAGATTTTGAAAAACAAAATAAAATACGACAAGATAATTAGATTTATTAAATTAAATAGAGGCGAAACAAAGTAAAAGCGAGACAAGATATTCGAGTTTATTGAATTAAGTTAAAACAAGAAACAACAAAAACAAAACAAAATATCTAGATTCAATAAATTAGACAAAATAAAGAGAAAAAAAATTTGTTATCTAAACAAGATTTAAGCGAAATTAAGCGAAATTAAACTAATTAAGTTAAGATTAAGCGTATTTAAAGTAACAAGATACTATTGAGACAAAATAGAAAAATCTCTATTATCTAGATAAAATTTAGACGAAACTTAATATCTAGATTTATTAAATTAAATAAAATAAAGCAAAAAGATCTTTGTTATTTAAGCAAGATTTGAGCAAAATTAAGTTATTTTAGTTAAGACTAAACGTGTTTAAAGTAACAAAATACTATTAAAACAAAGAAAGAAGATTTTTGTTATTTAAGTAAGATTTAGGCGAGATTCGAATAAGATTTGAGCGAAATTTAATTATTTTAATTAAAATTAAGCGCGTTTAAAGTAACAAAACACTATTGAAACAAAATAAAAAAATCTTTATTATTTGGGCAAGATCTAAACAAGATTTAAACAAAACTAAATTAACTTAATTAAGACTAGACGCGTTTAAAGTAACAAAATATTTATCAAAACAAAATAGAAAAATCTTTATTATTTAGACAAGATCTAAGCGAGATTTGAGCAAGATTAAAGATATTGTCTATTTTTCTTAACATTAATAGTTAAAAATAACACAAGATATTATATATAATCTCTTAACAATAAAGTTGACTAAATAATATTTATCAAAAGTTTGTTAATAGTTGTTCAAAAAATTAAAAGATTTCTAGATAAAAAAATAATTTTTTTAGTTAATATAGTATTTAAGCAAAACAAAACTAAAATATCTATTATATTTGAAATTTGAAATGCTATTAATATATTAAAAAATTTTGTTATTTTTGGCGACAATAGATTTACGAGATTCCTAGTATTGTTTAGAAAAAGAATTGATAACAATATAACTAACAAAAATAGCATAAAAGACAAGATAAACTTTTATAAATATAAGAAACTTAAGTTCGACAACTAAAGAATTTCTTTTAAAAATACGCTTTATTTTAAAGAAATTAATATAACAATTGTTTAATTTAATTGCAAGATAAGCAATATTAAGATTTTTAACATTAAATTAAACTTTGTTATTTACAAAGTATTTAAAACAAAAATAACAAAAGTAATTAACATTAAATTTATAAATAACTTAGATAATAAGTATTTTATTGCATAGATATTAAGTAAATTTCTTTATTTTTTAAGTAAAACTTTCGATATTAATTAATTAGATTCGAGTCTAAGTTGTAAAATTAAGAGACAAAAATTTTAAAAACTTAAAGTTTAGACGTAAGTTCTAGCTCGAATTAATTAAGAAAAGCAAGATAAAAATTGTAAACAAAGAGGCGTTATTAATAACAAACTTAATACTTAAAAGTTATTTAATTTAATTATTTTATATATAGTTAACATAAATGCGAAAATAATGTTTTATAACAATATTAACTTATTTAATTTAGCTATTAATTTTAAGATAATACGCAATAGATAATTTGATGTTAATCTTTAATATTTAACAAAGATGTTTTTAAACATTAAAGATAAATTGTGTGTCTTAATTAAATACAAAGAATTCGAATAATTTATAATTTTTTTAAACGTAGACGTAGAAGCAATTGACAATTTCTTTTATTTTTATAGAAGTAATAAAGACTAAATATCTTATCTTGATAAAACAATTAACAAAAACAAGAATGTATCTATACATAATATCTATAAAGATATTAGACGATAAAAAATCTACGTAGTTTATAAAGATATTACATTAATAATATTTAAAAACAAAAAAAGAACGCAATTATTTTTGCGTCTTTTGTTTAGAAGACTTAAAACAAATACACATATAATAGTTTTATATAAAGTGCTAAATATATTTATAGATGTTAGACTATTAATAAGTTCGATTAATTAATTTGTAGTATTTCGTTCTTTTTAAATAATTATTAACAATACTATTGTAAACAAGTTGAATTACGCGAAGACAAAAACAATTTAAGTAAAAAATATATTTTCTTTCTTAAAAGTACAAAGAATTAAAGTGTTTTTTATATTTAACTAAAGAGATTTTATTGTAATAATATATTTTATTGCAAAGCACTTTAAGTACTTAAAATACAAATTAATTGTTAATTTCGACTTAATTTTATAAAGTTTAAGTAAAAGTATCTTTTAAGTTTTTGTTAAAATTTAGAGTTTTTTAATTTAATTAAGATTCGACGTTATTAATGTCGAGTTCTTTTATGTTTAGCTTTATCGAAGCTAACCTAACAAAAAAAGTTAAAAAATTGAAAAAAGATATAACTAAATAGAATCTAAAGTAATAGCTTAATATTGAAGATTTTTAATGATTTTAAAATCTAGAACGTAAGTTTTTAAAATTGTTTAATATTAATACAAATATTAAAAATCGAAAGTATTTTTCTTTTTAAAAAGATCTCTTAAGCAATATATAAAAACGTCTAGTTTTTTGTTAATTTTGCTAAGACAATACGTAATTCAATAATTAAATTAGAACAAAAATTTGCTTTATTAAACTTAATAACAACTTAATTGCTTAATTAACATAAAATATTTTAGATTTTTATAATTTATAATTATCTTAATTAAATAAATTAAATTTTTAAACTTAAGATATTATTCTTTAAATGCGCAAACAATAGCTATAAGTTTTTTATTATAAATTTTATAATTACATTTAACTACATTGTGCTTTTTAAAAAAGTAAACAACTAAATAAAGAACTTTCTCTTTATTGTATCAAAAAAAATGTCTTCAAATATATAATTTAAAGCATCGATTTTTATTACAATTTTATAATTTGAATTGTAGTAATAAAATATTACATTAAAGATAAAGACTTTCTTTAAAATAATAAATGTTAATTAGTATTTCTTAAATTAGACAAAGAATTAATTCTTTTTAATTAAATAAATTAACAAAATAACTATTTTATTATAGTTGTAGATAAATTTTTTATAGAAGTTCGCAAATTCTAGAAAGCTTTAAATATTCTTAACGTTAATTAAAATAAATTAATTAACTATAATATCTATTTTGATTAAATTTATTTTAATTTTTTCAATAATAATTATTAATTCTAGATACAATACTTAAATAACGTAGAAATTGTATTTAATTATATTTGTTTATAAGTTTGCTTCGCGCAACTTTTAAAAAATAAATTTAATATAAACTTTATACTTTAGTTTATTATTATTGTAGATAAAAATATTATTTAGATAAACAATACAAAACTTATTTAGAAATTTTCGAAAAGTATTGTTAATATATTTTTACTTAAAACAAAATAAATTTATTATATAAATCGAAAAATATAACAAGATACTCGAAGAGTCTAAAACAAATGCAAAAGATAATAAGAGCTTTATTTTCTTCTTAAATATATAGTTAATTAAACGCTAAAATAATATTTAACTTAATAAAGATTTTAATTTAATTAAAATAATTTAACGTCTTAAAAATTAAAAACAAAAAATATCTATTTTTAACTATAATAGCGTTTAAATCTTTGTAATTTACGCAAAATCTAAGTCTATCTTTAAGTTTTTTAACAAAAAGAACAAGAATTGTTGTTTAAAAACAACTCGTTCAAATAAATTTTTTGCTAAAATTTTTATTTAAATAATAACGAAATTCTAAAGCTTTATTATAATTTATATTGTATAAAGTAAAGATTAAAGACTAAATATCTTTTTTAAAATAAATAACATAATCGTAGAAACAATAAAAAAACAAAATATTAATTTTTTTCTTAAAGAAGACATTAAGAAATTCGAAATATCTAAAAGACAAAATTGTAATTAAATCGACATTCTTGCTTTGTTAATAATATTTTAGATTCTTCTAAGTAATAAAGTTTGTTAAATAAAGTTTCTTTTTTATCTAGTAAAGTGCTAGATAATAATTTTGATTATAAGTATTAATCTTAATATTCTTATAAAATAACGAAAGTTTTAAGAGATTTAATAAATTAAAGATTTGAGCGAAATTTGATTTAAATTTAAGCAAGATCTTAATTAGATTTAAAAAAATATCTATTTTCTATAAAGTAATATTAAATATTTTAACATTTTTTGCGCAAGCAATACAATTAAATCTACAAATTTTCAACTTAATTACGTTAAATTGTATAAAAGATTATTTAATTTATTTTGCACGTTATTTAATAAAGATTTTAAAAAACAAAAAACTTCAATATTTAATTTTCGAAAAGTATTTTTTTTAAATAGTTTAAAGAATACAACTAGAAACTTCTTGCTTTAAACTAAATAAAACAAAACAAAACTTAAAATTAAAATAACTAGATTGTTTTTTATAAACAAGATTAAATTGCTTTTAAAGAGCAAAACTAGATTGCTTTTTACAAATAAGTTGCTTTTTGCAAACAAAATTAAATTGCTTTTAAAAAACAAAACTAGATTGCTTTTTACAAATAAGTTGCTTTTTATAAATAACTAAATTGCTAAATATCTTTTAACAAAACAAACTTAGACTAAAAGAAAAAATTTAATTATTAAAAGAAATTGCAAAAACATTTTAATTTTAAAGCTTTTATATGCGTTAAGACTTTTTAGAAGACAAGAATTCTTCTTTTTCTTAAATAACATTATAAATTTTAACAAACAATTAATAACAATATTTAAGATAAAAAGAAGAAAATATAATAAAAATATTATAATTAAAGTTTACGTTAATAGAGTAACAACAAAATTACAATAAATTTATAACAATAAAATACTAGTTAAGTTCAATAATATAAAAGAATAATCTCTTGATATAATTATTAAAAGTTACAATAATTTCGACAATATAAATAATGTTATTTGTTAAAATTGCTTAATTATTAAAATCTTAAAATCTACAAAAGTAAATTAATTAATAAAGAGAAAAATTATATTGTTGTGCAAAAAATTTATTAATAAAAATATAAATTAAGACTTTATTATTAATTAAAATTATAATAGAGATTCAAGATTAAGTTTAACGTAAAATAAAGAAAACTATTATATAATTATCTTTAAATATAAAATTTAACTTAAAGAGTTTTGAAGTTGTTTTAATTAAAAATCTTTTATAAAATCAAAAAGAAAATAAAAACAAAAAAGCTAAAAAACAAAAAAATATATATATTGATTTTTAAGTGCAACTTTGTTTAGAAACTAAACTTTTCTTATTAACAACAAAATATCTTTATTAATATTAAAAATATTATTTAAATCAACAAAGCAAAGAGAGAAAGATTTTTTATTAAAATATTTTTTTGCGATTTTGTTCAAATGTTGCAACTTGTAATAGTAATATAATTTTTACTTATTGTAGATTTCTTTAATTTCTAAAATAATTAAGAATTTGTTTTGAACAATAACAATAACAAAGCTTAAATTTATTAACTTGTTAAATGCTACAAAAATTGTTAATACAAATAGAACGACAAAAATAAAAATAATAATGCGAAATTCTAACAAGTTGTTAATAAAAATAAAATAAAATTTTTGTTTAATTAAAGCAACGACAATTGTTGTAATAAAAGATTAACAATATTTAAATTGTTAAAACTTTTTATTAATCTTAGTAAAAGCTTAAATTTATTGTTGAAAAATAAATAATTGTTTATTATTAGAAGTTTGTTAAAACATAATAACAACTTAAGTAAAAAAATTAATATTGCGCTTTATACAATTAATTAATAAAACATTCTTTATTTAAAAACGTTCTTTTTTTTAATAAAAAAAATTTTAATATTTAACAAAGTTAATAGAGTCTTACTTTAGAGTTTTGCGAAAATACAAATATATATCTTTCGATTCGAAGAAATTGTTACAACAATAATATAGATTTCAATATTATTTATTAAAGAAAACAATAATACAAAGATTATTAATTCGATATTAATTTATAAGATTGTAAATTTTCTTATTTATAATAAGTTATAACTTCGCATAGATAATCTTAACTTAACTGATAAAATATTAATTATAATTTATATTTATACGTTATATAAGATTTTGTTTCTATATATTTAATTAATTTTTGTCTTTTTTATATTATAATATATCAAAAAGTTTCTCAAATTTAAAGACAACAAAAACAATAATATTTATAGAGAACAATAGAAGTTATATAATAAAAGTAAATTAATTGTTTATAGTTTGAGCAACAATTTGTGCAATTGTAATTATAGATATTAAGTTTAATCTTGCAAAAAAAGAGTTTAAAGCAAACGAAATAAAAGTAATATTAAATACTTTTAATATTAAATTGTATTTAATTTTGAAACTTTCGAAATTAATATAAAGTTTCGACTAGATTTTAAGTAACTTATCGAACGAATTTCTTAATAATAAGTTTGATCTTTAATAAGAGTTTTAAATGCTTTATTGAGTTAATAGTTAAATAAATATTAATATACTTAAAGAGATTAGATTTTAACGCGTAAAAGCGTTGCAAAAAGTGTAAATTTTTCGTAATATTAGAAACTAGATTTGGAATCTCGATTAAAAAGATATCTAAATTAATAATTAAATAGAATTTAGATTTATATTAGATTTAATGTACAAAACAAAAGACAAAAAAAAAAGACAACATTAACTATATAAGATTGTAGACTTTATATTTAGCAAGAATTAACTTAAATTTAATCTAGTTTGACCTAGATTTAGCTAAGATTGAGATCAAAAAATTAAGCAAGATTGAAACAAAAGATTGTTCAATCGACGAACGTAGTTGGCGAACTACTAACCTAATATTATAACAATATAAACGTAAATAATAATTTATTTAATTAGTATTGTTCGATTAATAAAGTAAATTTAATTGCGACATATTAAGATTGTTATACAAGATCTCTTTATAAACTTAAAGTACAAAAAGTTGAGAAATTAATTTTTCTAATCGACGTTTATATTATTTATTTAATTGCTAAGATTTTATCGAATTAAATATTATCTTATAAAGTTGATTTTCAAGAATAAAAGTACAACAATTAACAATATTAATATAATTAACAAACTTTATTTTACGCAAATTAAGTTTAAGAGCGACAACTTATAATTCGATTATAATATACAAATTTGCGCAAGTAATTTAAAGACTTATAAGAGAATAAAGTTAACAATTGTTTTGCGAAAATATATGTTTAAACTCTTCTTTAATAGCTTTAACTAACTAATGTTAATAATTAAATTACAATAATTAAACTTTAATATAATGCAATTAATTTATTATATTTACTTCGATAACACGCATTTTAAAGATAAATTAAGTCTTTAATATATAATTAACAAATAACAACGCAAACGCGTTGTTTAGCTTAACAACTTTTAAAATATTAAAAAACTAATTTTAAAAAATTATAAATTTCGCGTAATTAATGTTATAATACGTTTAACTTATTAAGAGAAGCATAATTTTAAAATTATTAACAACACTTTAGCGTAATTTAAATCTTATATTAAAGAGTTTATTAAATTTTGAATAAAACTACTTCGACGCATAAAAGATTAGCTTTACAAATTATTATTTGCGCAATTGATTGTTGCAATCTTATTAATTCTTAATTAAAAGTTTCGAAATTATTAGAATTTTTGCAATTATATAAAGCTATATATGACACTTTAATATATTATTAAATATACGAATATTAAACTTTTAAGATATATTTTTAAAAAAATTGCAATTGTTTTTTAAACAAAGATAACAAATATATTAAACTATGCTTAAGCATTATTGCGCATATTTTATATAATTGATATACTAATAATATTAAAGAAATTGCAAAATGCAATATTAATTAATAGTTTAATAAATTTTTAAAATTAAAAAGACTTTAATTTCGAAATAAATTAATTGCTAAAATTATTAAACTTAAATTTAAAGATATTTTAAAGAGAACGTTTAATTTTTTTTTAAATAATAATAAACTATTTAAGAATTAAGTATTTACAAACTTATATTTGTTAAAATTTAATTTATTTGTAAAAAAATTATTTAAAATTGTCAAGTTAAACAAATATTTAAAAAAGAATAATTTAAAAAATATATAAAGTATAGCATTGTATTTAGCAAAAACATTATTAATTAAAAAGTTTATCAATCGATACTTCAAAAATCTTATTGTAAATTTATATATAACAAATATTGTTAAATTAAGCGAGAACAACGCTAAATATAATTATTAATATTATATAAAACTCTTTGTTACAACAAAGAATATAAACAATAATAAAATTTTAAAAATCAAATATATAAATAACAACAATAAATTTCAATTTAAAAAAACTTTAAATCTAGATCAAAAAATTCGATTTTTTTTAATTTTTAATATGTTGTTGTCGCAAATATTTAACAATACAAAATATATACTTTAACTTTTTTCGCAATCTTCTAAATTTATATTTGTACAACTTTGTTTATTGCAATTGTCGTACTTATTTTTATTAAAATTCGTCAAATTGTTAAAATTGCGTTGTATATATTTAATAATTAAATTAAGTTTATAGTTATTTAAGTAACTTAATTTTTTTCTTTGTCTTTTAATCTTTTGCTTTTTTTTTAACAATAATAAATTTTTATTAATATTTTTTAAAATATTTTTTAGCAATTTTTGTCTTCTAATTTTAAGTATTTTTAAAAAAAAATTTAAATTTTTTTTATTTTGTTTGTCTTTTAATATTTGTTGATCTCTAATTTTTAATATATATATATATTTTTTTTTTTTTAATTAACAAAGTTTGTATTCGACAATTCTATATTTGTTTTTTACTTATTTTTTTTTCTTTTGCTTCTTATTATTTTTTGTTAAAAATTTATAATTAATCTTAATAAAATAAAAAAATTTCTTGCTATTCGAAGATTACAATTGCTTTGTTTATTGATTTTTTATTTATTTTGTGTTTGTTACGCAATCTTGTTGCAATTATTTTATTCGATTTAATATTTAATTGTTAACTTTGTTTTAAGATTGCGAACATCTTAATATTGTATTGTTTTGCGTTATTTTACACGTTTTTTGTAATTTTTTTGAGAGTTGCTTTATCAATTATATATTCGCTTCAAATTGATTCTTTAATATTTTGTTAGATATAATTAAATTTAAATAAAATTAAAAATTAAAATTAAAAAATACTATATAAACTTTTTGCGTTTTTTAGCTTTTTAATTGCTTCTTAAACTAGATTTTCTTCTTTAATATTTAAATGTTTTAAATATTAATTTTGTTATAAAAAATAATAAATGTTTGTTTGTTTAAATTGCAATTTAAACAATATAATTTAAATTAAGTTTTATTTTACTTTGCGAAACTTATATTACTAGTTATTTTGTTATTAAAGTGCAACAATTCAATTCTTTAATAACAATTGTTTAAAATGTTAATTAGCTTTTATATACTCTTTTTAAGATTGCAATAATATATAGTATCTAATTTATTTATTAACGCAATTGCGTTATTTTTATTAACATTTTACTTTAATTGCGAAATATTTTTATTAAAACTTACTATTTAATTATTAATATTATTTTCTTCTTTAAATGTTTTGTTGTTAGCATTATTTATTTTTTCGATAATTGCAACAAAATTAATATTGACATTTTTAAGATTAATTAACGCTTTAAAGATTCAAAACTTTATGCACTACTTTAAATATAATATTATAAAATATATTTGTTTTTTAATATATCGATTTGCACGTCTAAGACGCTAATATATTTAATTAATGTTTTTGAGTACAAGTTATTAAATAATTTGTCTAATATTTAAATTGTTTATTCTTATTTTATAGATTTCGATATAAATTAAAATTCTAAAAAATAAGTATAAATGCAATCTTTTCTTAAAGATACGTTAAATATATTTTTTGTTACTTTTAATTATTAATGCTATTAAGAGAAGCATTTATTGATTAACTTTTTTTAAATATTTAAAATCTCTTATTTATTGTTAAAAGAATTCGCAAGTTTAAAGTATTAAATTGATACTATTTATATATATTATTGTTTTAATATATCAAATACGCTTTTTAAGATATTTAGTAAAAGAAATTAAAAATCTAATATATTTTTGATCGTCTTCTTTATTTTGATAAATTGCAAAAATATCTTAAAGCAATTTAATAATATTTGTAGCACTATAATTTATTTGTCAAATTTATATTGATTTTGAATTATTTTTTCGATTTTGTTGTTCAAAATAGCAAATACTCTTAATATCGAAATTTCGATCAACAATTGTATTCGAAGTATATTAAAATTCGCATATTTAATTTTAAATTTTTGTTACTCTTTAATTAAGTAAAGTTCGTTAATAATTAATATATATAATTTAAAAAAGAAAGACTTGTGTCTTAACATTTTATTGTTAAAGTATTAACTAATAGCAATTTTTAAGTTAATAAATACTAGAATAAGATTAATTTAATTTTTTTTTTGTTTTAATGTTAATAATATAGCTAATTGTATATCAAGATATTCGATTTTATTTTATTTTATATCTTCGAATTGTTGTTGTTATTGTTTAATATTAACAATTTATATTTTAGAATATTATTTAACTTTTTACATTAATTATTCTTTAAAATTAACAATAGCATAATAATTAACACAATTTTCGAAATATTAAATATAAATAGTATTGTCTAAAATAGCAAGCTTTTTTCGAAATTAGTCTTTGTTATAACAATTAAGCTATCGATTATTATTTGCGTTAATTTATTATTTTGCTTTTATTTTGCTTCGAAGTTAAAACAATTTTGCATAATTGTTTTAATACGTTTTTAATTTATTTGCACTCTTTTGACACTTTTGTTACTTCTAGATGCGTTTATTGTCTTTGTATTAATTTATAAAATATTTAATATACAATAACAATAACAATTGAGTAAGTTCAAGCATCTATAAAATTGTCAATTAATCAATTGCTTAGATTATAGAATTGTAAAAAGCTTCAAACATAAAGTATAAAATCTAATCGAACTTAAAAATTGCGTAATAAGTATTAAATTTTTCGATTTTTTTAATTATTACGACTTGAAGACGACAATAAGAACGCGCCAAATGTAATATATATTTAATTTTAGCATTATTAGATAAAGAATAAACAAAAGTAGCAAATTAAACAATAATAATACTTACAATAATTATAATTAAAATTGTATTGCGCGATAAAGTTAATTAACAATATTCTTAAATTGTAAAAAGACAATCTTGATACATTTATCAACAAAAAAGTTGATTTTTTCTTAAATTAAATTATGTTGCTCTTAGATTTGCTACAAAAAAAATCTAAAAACTTGCTAAAATATTCTTTATATCGAATTTGAACGTGTCTAGACGTACTAAAATTTAGTTTAAATCATCGCGCATAAGCTATTGTCTAGCTTCAATCCTAGCGTCGCCCTAACTTAAGCGAGTATTTAGGGCTCACTTTAGGGTTCAAGGTTTTTTCTGCAGCCAGGTCTGAGTACTGAGGCAAGCTCGTATTAACATTCTTTCTTTTCCGTCAAGACTTTTCACTTGCTGATTCAAGCATGGGCAGCGCAGATGCCGGCGCTCCAAGTCCATCAGCCGCCATGGACGAGCTGTATGAGGACGGGGCCAGAAGAGCAAGCGTGCAGTGGCCCGGGCTTTGAGTTTGAGCATCCCAAAATCGTATGTCAGAAGATCCATTTGATGGCCCGAACAGCTTGAAGCGTGATCAATGACTCGAAATTGTTCATGAAGCAAACAAATTTCACTGTGAACACCGACGCCACCCCGTGCTCACATGGTGCCTGACCCACCCGAAGTTCCCAGTCTCATAACGAGCAACGCATATCCTGCCACAGCACGCTCATATCTTATACACAATCCCATCACCCTCGGCAAACCTGCGAAATAAATGTCAGCCAGCAGTAACCCACCCTCTCTCCGCACGGTAATTGGAGAGAGAAGTACTCACATGATCTCATTCCTCTCGCCCATTTCCACCAACGCCTTCCTGGCTTCTCCTTCCTCGAATGCCTCCTCCCTACTCCCAAGCCTTGCATTTACAGCGCCCACCAACGGCTCCAAATCCGCAGCCTCGTTCTGGAACAGATTCGTATTGAGCAATTGCCCCAACGCCGTCTTAAAGACTCTCAACCGCGCCGGCGCGATTACTTCAGCATCGCCGTTGGCGCCGTTGGTTTGCTGTGACTCGTCGCCTTGGGAGGTAAGAAGTTGGGATGCTGGTCGTGATGAGGCTACGGACATTTGGGAATGGGACTGGGACTGCGATTGGGATTGGGAAGTTCCGTTGGTCTGGCGTTGGGTGCGGGGGCTGACGGTGTAGAGATCTTCGTCATCTTCGTCTGAATCGGCTTCCGCGTTGGCAGTACCGTTAGCTGTGCTTCGAGGGCGGGCGATGCCCCTTGTACTTGACCGCGTGCCTCCTGCGCGTGGTGTGGTGGTCCGTTGCTGGGTGTCGTTGTTATCTTGATCGTCGTCAGAGCCAGAGGATTCGTCGTCTGAAGCTGGTGCGCGATCGACCCTCCTTCGCTTCTTGCGCTCATCTTCGACGACTTCCTTGAAGAGCGCAAAGCGAAGGATTGATTCAGCTGCTTCGGCGTCTTTCTCCTCGACACGGTGGGAGAGGCGTGCTTTCGCATGTGCGGTGGCGAGACGGATGAGCGTTTCGAGCGTACGCGCCGTCATAGGGGAGGTCTTGCGCTGGTTGCCTTCAAGCTCATCGTTTCGGAGTGCTGAGTAAGTGGCCACGACGTGGTCCGCTGCGCCCTTCGTCAAGACCGGCTTCCGCTGCAGCTTGGCATATTGGATGTATTTCTTCATAAAAGGTATGCTGAGTACATCAATTTTACGGGCGTTTCCGCGGCCGGATGTCACGGTCACGCCGGCGTGCAGCATGATGTTGAATTTCTCATAGACTTGAGTGTCTTGGTTGGATTCTTGGTCTCTGTCGAGACCTACGCTGAGCGTTTGATGCGCTTGTTCCCGTACCGGTGCTCCCTCTTCGGTACCAGGCTGGCGATAGCGGTGCATACGAAGGACGTGCTCGGAGATCTGGCGATCTCGGAAGTCGTCGATGTCGTCTGTGACTACGAACAGAAGATCAAAACGGGACAGCAGGGAGTCAGGAAGGGCGATATTTTTGTGAGGGTCTTTATGAGGATCGTATTGGCCGTAGATAGGATTTGCTGCGGCGATGACGCTACATCGAGCGTTCAGCGAAGTGTGGATCCCGGCTTTGGCGATGGTAACGGTCTGTTGCTCCATGACTTCGTGGATGGCTACGCGGTCGATGTCGCTCATCTTGTCGAACTCGTCGATGCAAACAACGCCTCGGTCTCCGAGCACCATGGCGCCCGCCTCGAGACGTCGTTCTCCGGTCTCCTTATCGCTGGTAACGGCTGCTGTTAGACCTACTCCGGAGGATCCTCGTCCCGTTGTGGCAATCGCTAGAGGCGCGGTGTTCAAGACGAATCGGAGAAGTTGAGATTTTGCTGTTGAGGGGTCCCCAACCATAAGGATATTGATGTCTCCTCTTAGATGGGTCCCATTTTCGAGGTTCTTCTCCATACCTCCTAGAAGCATAAGAAGGATGGCCTTCTTGATATGGTCGTGACCGTATATACTGGGAGCAAGCGATTGTGATAAGAGCTCGAAAACGTTCTTCTTCTTTGATACCTTGTTGATATTGCGAATGTCAGTGTCAGTAATGGTCGAATGAGCGATGCCACCGCCTGACTTTGAAGACAGCAAAATCACGTTGTTAGCGAGAATGAGTGTCTTGAAGGTAGCACTCCCTTGGCCTGCAGTCCTGTTTCCCAGAGACCGAAAAATTCCAACTAGCTGTATCCGGTCTCCAGGCTTGACTGAGTCTACCAGATCATCATCCATGATGACGTCGACGCCACGAGGGAGTTGGCCCGCTGGCGCTCGCTCCGGCATCTCTTGGATCGAGATTGTCTGGTGATCTCGATACGTGCAGTAGCCGTACTCAGTGATCAACTAGGAAGATTAAGTATTTTCATTCCTTCGATAAGCAAACAAAGCTCTACCTTGTTTCCGTCCTCGTCCTCCTGTGGATATACACTTGTGCTCGCTGCCCCGTTGGCAGTCATCGTCGCATCCCTATACTCTCTAAAGTGGAAGAGGTTCTTCTTTTCATTGTAATGTACGCTCTTGACTACTTTCGGGCGCACAAGGGAGCACTTCGTGACAATGCCTTCAAGAGACACCATACGGTTTAGATAAGAAGAGCTTAAAGTTCGAGGATTGCATGCGAACTCTCCGAAGCTTCCGATCCAGGCACAGTAGTACATCTACCGGAGATATCAGCTCATCCTTCCTCTTCAATTGCCTCGAATCGTGACATACAACATCCTCAGCTGACTCCCTCGGAGGTCGATTTGGTAATATTCCAACGATGTTCTTAAGTGCGCGGTCGAAGGCTTGTGAGAAGTCAAAGGGTGTTTGTAGTAGCCTATCGCCCCACATTAGCCATAGCGTTCATCTTTTGTGACTTGACCACCGACCCATCTGCCAATTGCCGATTATGCTCCCTGACTTCATCCAGATTGACCTGGGTGGATATGAGCGCTTCGTCTCCGTCTTTCGCAAATGTAGGCTCACCTCTAATCTTCGGTGGCCTTGATTCAGCATCAATATAATCTTTGCCCGATAGCTGCAGGATGTTAGTCTAGGCCATTGAATCAAAACCGTGTTGCGTGCCTTCGGGCTCTGGCATCGCCTGCAATAGTCAGTTAATAGGTCAGCACCGCCGGCACCTTCAAGAGAGGCACTTACTCGGATCCAGGAACTCTTCCGCAAGCCTGATGCGGTCTCGTACCGCTTCGTCACGAAGCTGGAGACCATCCATTGTAGCGATCGGTATCGATGTTGTATGTATTTAGCGATGGAGAATAACAAAATGCGCCGCGTCAATAGAATTTCTCAAGCGGTGCAAATTAGATGGCACTGGAGGCCGAGCCTTCGGCGCGTCTTCCCAGACGCGTCACAGCGTGTAAAGTGGCTGTAGCACGCTAGTCCAGAAATCCGAAGTACCGCCGGACCCTCATCTAAAAAGCATCCTTCCACTCATATCCATCATCCTCAATAATTCTTTGATCGCAAGTTGATCACGGAGCCTGCGACATGGCACCAAAGCGAAAGCATGCCGAGCTGGATCCCGATCCCGAGAATAAGGAGAGTATCAAGCCGGCCAAGAAAGGCTTCACCGTTGGCCCCGACAACCTTCCAGATGGGACGCACCGCCGCAAAGGTAGAATTTGAGGCAAATCACCATATCCTAGCTAACATCAACGCAGCGCAGAAGATAAAATCAACCCTGATTCACAAAGCTAAAGTCAAAAAATCATACGCCAAGCTCAAAGAGCGTGAACAACTCGACAGTGGCCCAGCATACGATCCATATACGACTACTGAGGACGCTCCGAATCCAGAGGAACCAAAGTCTCCTACACTTGAAATTCACCCTGAACGTCAAGCAATGCTAGATAATCCCCTGCCATCACCGCCTCCCCCTAGTGCATTTCAAGGCAATGCTACTGAGTCAAGGCCTCGAAAAGCTCCCAAATTTCGCCCCTTTGTTAAAGAATCTGAACACGCCAGAAACAAGCGGGAAGTAGCAGAAGTTCGAAGAGAAGCGATCGAAGAAAGCAATCGACAGCGTAACGAAAAGCTTGCAGATAGGGAACGAATGAGGAGAATGACTGCAACCGCGAGGAAGCCAGATAGGAATGGACAACGTAGATTGGGGAGGGAGAGTAAAGTGCTACTTGAGAGGGTAAAGAGGTTGGTAGGGAAATAAGACCCGCATTATTATTGCATTCTACCATCTGGGTACCTGCCGTCCATTCTGCTGCTTTCTAGTGGGGTGTTCTTGTAGATGACTATGCGATTTCCCCGATGTCCATTTCACAGGGCCGCCTGATTTTTGCATATCAAAGGCAAATACTCCACGCTGAGGGATGTGGCAATTCTGCTTGTCGATTTGCCCTGTGGTAGAATTCTGCAGTGGTATTGCATCGAATCATAGCTCTTGCAAGAAGTCACGACTAAGCACGGCCGCGCCGATCTTTGAGCTTCGAAGTGGAGCCACCGCCAATTCTTTTTGAATGAATAATTCGATGAGGCTCTTGTGGAGATCATGATATCCACGACGTCGTCGTTTTGGTGTTTGTCAAGATGACCTTAGTTGCTCCAGCTGCCCTAGCAGCAGCTCCTGTAAGTTGCACTCGTACTTAATCGCTGGCGCTGGCCAAATCGAACCAGTCTTTTTTCCCAGCCGCTAGCAAAACCGTCACTGTAGGAGCAGCAGGCGTTATCCCAGTCGCAACATCACTAAGACTGTGCTTTATGGTAGTGGTTGTCTCATCAACTCGAATTACATGTATCGGCCTGTTGTACCTGTCAAACATACTGAGGCACTTGAACAAAATGCCATCCCAACTGCTAGCAAAAACAATCTACCGTCTTCATATCTTCATTTCAGCACATACTCGGTCACATCAGCTTGCCAAACAATCATTGGTACAATTACTAGCAAAAGTCTCACAACGACGGAGACTGCTGTGACCCTAAGGTCGCCTTTCACAGTCGCCGTGGACGCGAGCATGGGCAATCAAGACCTCAATATCTTTGCTGCACGCAATGCACAACGTCTTCTGAACACTCATGGGCGTTTCGAGGGGTGTTTGGCGAATGCAAAACAAATTCCACCATACTCGTCAATTGTAGCAACGACCGCTTAAAACAGCAATCCAGCCACCGCGGTCTCAGGCCCCTCCGTCGCAGCGTCAACGTCAGCATCGTCATCAAATGCTGTTGAGCATCACCCAATCTCGTCTCAAGGCCAAAGCGTCCTCAGCGTGGTGTTACCCGTTGTTGCAGTCGCATCGACTGTCACTTTCATGTTGTGGTTTCGGCGCAAGCGTCGTCGAGCAGCACAAAGTAGGCAGAGAATCAATGTATTGATTCCCGACGGAGAATCAGGATCCGCTGGCCCTGTCTACATCAAGCCAGAACTTGACGCTAGACCGAGCCGCTGGGAAATCGGAGACAACCAGAAAATTCACGAGGTCGCGGCCGATGGGGTGACGCCTGGGTTGGATGCTGTGGGCGGCCTAGATGATGGGGCAAGATCTCGAAGTGGGCACATTGTGCGGGAGCTCAGAGGGCAGGAGTCAAGCCTTGAACTGAATGCACAGTTCGAGGATACGTAGAATGTCGGGAGGCTGCAGAGCGGGAGCCCAGTATCGAACCCATGCGCCGGCAGAGTGGTCGTTTCAGAAGCTTGCTAGGTTACGTTCCTGAGTACACCTAGAAATCTTCCCACAAATTCATGAAGTACTGATTGACCTGCGAAGACCCATTAGGAAGGCAGACCATCAAGGAATATCAAAACTGAATCAAGACCACCAATAGGATGACCTCGGATGAGCAGAAACAAGAGAAGGATTTTGCGACCGTTATAGGCTCGCCAGGCGAATGAGCAAACATCTGTGCCGGTGGATAGAACGAGCTATAAGCAGGGATTTGTGTCCTTTCTGTGACCGAGCAGTAAAACATGAGTTGAAGCAGCCATTGCGGATACACCCTACGTCTAATTCTAGCCTTGCTCAGATTTCCTTAGTTGACACCGTCAGTTTCTTCCATTGTATCAAAAACCATTCGGACAGTCAATCGAAATGAAGCCATGACTCTCTAATTGACAACAGGGAATATGAACGGCGATAAAGCCGTCGTCGACGGTAGCGATCAGGCACCCAAGCTCTTGATAATGTTTCACGCATCCGGGCAAATAGCACCATTTTTATTATAACAATTCACCTTATCGTCGAGCTTCGAGAGGTCCCCTGCTCCTTGTACGACGGCAGAATGGTTTCGACGTCTTTTACTGACAGGTCGCAAGGCCGTCGACGAAACGCCACAGCCATCGAAGCTTTCTCGGACACCAGAGAACATCACTGGCTGCAGAAGTGGAATAATGAACAATGAACGGGGAAGATGCTTATCGATACAAGGTCTCGCCCTTTCGCTGGTCGAATTAAACACGTGGTGGATTTTCAAGAATTTCATTTACGTGAAGGGACAATGTGTGCGCTATTTCGCCTCGAGTGTGCGGCTGGACGATAGAGCGCGGGCTGTTCCTTCACAGACCTTAACGTTCTCAGAAGGTTTCATGAGCCTGATACACCTCTGCTCTATTCATCTAATCGATGCGATGCTTGTTCCGAGTGGACATCTGAGCTCCAAGGCAGGACCTGAGAGAATTGTTAATTCACAGTGTTTGGTGGTCTAATCAGGTCAGGAAAATCTCACACTCCTCTCATCTCTACGTTCAAGCAAATTATGCGATGTTTCATGTCACAAGGGTGGCTGAGTGAAAATTGATGAAGGGACACAGCTGGGCCGTCCATCCGGAACGTTTCATCGTCTCATCCATCCCACCCAGATCCCCCACGTTTCTCATCTCGCATGGGCTAGAGGTATCTTTGAGGCTTCAGTTTCTATGAGCACGAATTGGATGTACATTTCTGCATCCTGCACCTCGTTTGGTACACTAAGGGTTTTGCCGGAAACCACCAGAAGCGCTCCCTGAGTCTGACAGCTTGTGACAGCTCCTATACCGCATAACATCCGGTAGCTTGGAATTTCCTCTTTGTATGGAGAACTCGTATTACAGCACCCGCTCTGTCCTTGCGTACAGACACCGCTATCATTTGTGTACGATATTCAATTTCTATAGAACACCATACTCTCCGACGAGCTGATTGTATTTCCCAAATTGAGCTGAGAAGCCACGAATCTGTGACGAGGTAAGGGAATTATCTTTCCATGAGACATCAAAAGTTCGAGCCGAAGGTCACCGGACTGTCCAATCCGTTTCAAGATCATACCGCACCAAGACAGCAAACCCTACATCCCACCCTAAACGGTGAGTCTTGCACAGGACCGAAATCCTCGAACCACGGCTCGTTACAGTCACAATGAGGCATTTGACTATAACTACGGGCATTCGCCTCCCTGATGTGCTGGTCTCTTCACCCTCAATCCCTTCATCTACAATTCCTCAATCGTCAACCACTTGTTTCGATATTCCTTTCATCCACATCACTCAGTAATCCAATACCCAAACTTCACAATGATCAACCGCATCCTCATAGGAGCCTTGTCGCTCTCGGTCCTCAACTTCTTCACCCCAGCCTTCTGCAACCCCATCGCACAATCCGGCCCTCTCGCACCCGACCCCAACATCCCCGACGGCTACCAAGTCGGCATGGCCACCGTAAGCCGCCCCTTCACTATCCCTTGTCCCCTATCCCCCCTACAACCGACTAACTCCCCTCAGCAAGACAACGAGCCCCCCAACCAACAAAGCATCTGCACTACCAACTGCCCCCTCCGCCACCCCTTCCCCACCACCGCCGGCCCCTCGCCCCTCCCAGCCGGCGTCTTCGCCGCCGCCATTGCCCCCTCACTAGGCGGCGGCGCCGACGTGTGCGGGCCGTGTGGCTCGTGCTACAGCATCATCTCGGCTGGAACGCCGTATTGCAGTCCATACCCTTACGATCCGGCATGCGGGGCGCCGGGTGGGAGCGTGGAGCAGGGTGGGGTCAAGAGCGTGAAGGTGCTGATGACGAACCATTGTACTGATTGCGATAATGTGAGTAGCCTCTCCCCTTTCGTGTTTTGGGGGGGGTGCTTGGGGTCCGTTGGATAAGGACTGGTGAGGAGTGTAATTAACTGGGAGCAGGTTCCCGGGCATTTCGATATCAATGCTGCGCCGCAGGGGTGGAACAACCCGAGGGTTTATTGGAAGAAGTTGGATGATTCGGAGTGTTACTAGGGTGTGATGTGTGGGTTCTGGTGTTCAGGAAGGCGTTGGGTGGGCATGCATGGGAGCCCCACTGCCTTGAGAGGGGAGGAAGTTGGGCGATCGAGGCTTCGAGATGTGGGTCCTGGTGTGGTAATGAAAACATTTGGCATGAAGCTTTGTGGCATTGTCGGGATGGCGCGTTTGGATGAGTGTATTGCATGTATTCCCTTTAGCGCTGGTCTCTATCTAGACATTCACTCCGGGAATCTATCTGGGAAGATGTAATCGGTAATGACGTTTGGATCTCCGGTATCCCTTGCTGCACGAATAATGATCGATCGCTATACTCTGACTTAGCTGCGCTGATACATCCCCTTCCACCATGAACCAAATCCTCCAAGTTGGTTGCTGCGACGTCTGCAATCGATCCAGGGCTGCAATGCTTCACATGTATCCCATTCTTCATAACTGCCAACCGGACAAGTCTTCATAGTTGCCATTTGGATAGTTTTTCCCAAACTATTTCCAAGGCTTTCTCTTTGGCCTTGCCTGTGTCTCCGAGTTCTCAGACCATTTATCTGGTTGCAATCTGCACGAACGGGTCGATAATACACACAGTCTCAACGGTAGAGTCGACCAGAACATCGATAGCTGCCTCGCGCGTCCTGATCTCCATCGTCATCTTGGCGAAACAGCAAAGGCTGGGATGGGCTGTCCGTCAAGTATGCAACATAGCCGACAGGCGATTGGTGGCTGCAGGATTACTTGGCTCTTGATTCGGCAAGAGCAATTCTCGCCATTGTTGATATTCGGAGTTTGCAAGTTGGATTCCGAGTCCAGCAAGATTTGAGGATTACCTTATGATCAATATGGTCACAAAACCTGCATGAAATGCCCGAGGCTGGACCCAGAAAGCATCATCTTGTCCACGCATGAATGATCTTCGATCTTCCCTCCAGGTTGACCTTTCGTCCAAAACATCGCCTTTGGTGATGCCTTGTGGCTAGTAGCTTGGTAATGATGGTTGTTCTCGTAACTCACAGGCAGTTCTCGAGACGAAATATTCTAGAAGGCTATCAACCTTTACCACGTCAGGTACGTAGCGTGAATCGAGATGACGGCTGCAGATCATCTCATCAGGACATTGGATCCGGCGTCAACGCTATGGTAGCCTCTCGAAATAGGCAATCAGGGCCTGACAATGGGTGTATTAGCACTCTGGTACAAGATTTAATTAGGGAATTGTGTACAACATCAGAATGCCGATTAACCGGTTTCAACATGCATCAAATTGTAAGGATAGAAAAGCGCCTAGAATGCCTTCGGGAACCCCGACTCCATTGACACCTTCACTACCACATCAGACCATCCAGGACCTATGTCTCCCTTCTCCAGCCGCTTCAGAAATCCTCACTGACCACACTTCCAACTTCCGTCCAAGTTCCCGGCGTGCTGACGCCACCAAAATCACTGAGTACGTCCATGTCGTCACTGCCCAACTGACTCACATGTTCACCACTCTCAGAGACAGTAGGGGTATCTAGCCCTTTCTCAGAGACCTGTTGCTCATGCTCGACCGCTGCAGCAGGATTCGAATGGCTGGACTGGGATTGAGGAGCGGAATAGAACGATGCATTGCCATTCTCTGCCCATTCATTGAGTGACAGAGACCACGGTACCGGTTGGGGGGCTTCATCGTCATCATCAGCGGATGAGGAGAATGGAGACAGCGAGGCGAGGTCATCATGGTGCGGCGAGGTGGGAACAGATGCAGAATTTGTCGACGTGAGGTCGACAAGCTGTTCCGAAGGATGATTGGATAGGTTGTCGGTATCGCCAAGTAAGGTGCGAGGTGTTTCTGGCGTAAGAACCTGCTGTGCCGGCGAGCCTAGCGTCGGCGTACTAGATGTTGAAAGTGAGGCAGATGTATGGTTGTCTTCTGCTGCTGGGAAAAACTCCATGTGCATCTCGTCTGCAAAAGGATTGGCGAGGGTTCCACCCATCGCCGCGCCTTGGACTTCGATGTTTCGCTTCCTCATTTCGGATGGCCCTGGTATAATGTCTGTGGCCGTAGCCCTTGCAGCAGGTTCATTGTCCTTGAGCACACCGTCCTTGTCTACGAGATCGTCGAAACTCTTCGCACTGCCTCTTTTCGCTCTCCTACTCTCCTCTAGAACTCGCCCTCTTTCCAAGATTTCGGCTCTAGCGCGCCGTCGTCGCTCGGCGGCTTCAGGGGAATCGTCTTCTCGAGTTGATGCATCCGGGGATCGAGGCCGTCTCGATCTAGGGCGAGGAGCGAGCTCATCGCCTAGATCATGAAGGGCAATGGCTATCTTACGGCGGGAGTTGTCGACCCAGTTTCGGATTTCGGGGTTATTTTCGTAGATGGCGAGGCTGGCGGCGAAGAGGATGGAGAAGGACAGGATAAGGCCTGAGTAGAGGACAAGTTAGCCAACCGCTATAAAGACCAAGTAACATGACCGACTACAACGATCCGAAACCTGTATGTGGACAAAGCCGTTGTATTTGTGCAGATAACCGTCCGTTCCCTAGCGGGGTACATCAAAGAGGCGCCAGTCAGTCAATGTTACCTTTGGCTATGGGAGCAGGCATCTTGAAAGCTGCAGCCCAAGATGCACCTTTGGGACACACTTTCGAACAATAGAAAATACTTGACCTCGTTGAGAGATGGGAGCTGTTGTTGGGGAGTCAAAGGAGGCTGAGGCGAAGTAGTCGTCATTCGAGGATCAAGGCTCGACATCCCAACACGTGAGGGGCGGATAAGCTGTAACGCACTAAGATAAGGAGACCCTGAAGTCTGCCAAGGCTTCTGGAATGTTCAAGTAGCAGAGTCGACTACATGTACACATGCCCTCGCAATTGTCAATACGTAAATACTAAGACCAGGACCAATGCTAGATAGCCATAAGAAACAGGGCTCAGCACCAGGCTTTTGAGGCATTGTTCCAATCACACCCAGTCTGTCTTCAAGCCTTGGATTCCAAATAAATGGCTTGACACAGTCTTCATGCTTTACTTGATGTATTTCTTGTCGTCCGTACCTTGTACATCTATCGCTCCTCATTGCCCCTACACTTGGGTACAGTCGTACATTCACAGCTTGCATGATGAATGCGCGAAGTGACGATTGAGCGATTGACCAATGAAGATAAGATCCATCGCTGAAGAAACAAATCGTTGCGCTATTGCCTATAATGGTTGACATCGAAAGTCGAAATGTGCCTTGACTGGAATCGAAATTGTAATTGGATTTGACAGGCTATTGTGCCTCATGTCGCCGGTGGTCGCAATGCAGACCAGCTCACGATTAGTAGGCGAACACATTTTAAGCTTGACGAGACTTTGAACATACATACAAAGACGCATGAGGTTAGAGAGTGGTACAGGATTGTCGAGCCTTTAATCATCCGCCTTGCCATATGCTACACAAAGAAACATTGGCTGGCGACGATGATGCGAGGCAAATAGCAACCTTATCACCACCACTACAAAATGGAGATCGTGCAAAGGAAACTCGATGGAATGTCTCAGCCAGCGCTGGAAGAAACAAGGCATACCATTGCATCACAGGAGAAAATGCCGAGCCATGCCCCAGACTTCAAAAAGAGTGTTGAGAGTTGCATGAATGACCAGAGCGCCGCACCGTCGCTGTCAAGGCTTGTAGAGCGTAGCTCTCTGGCAGTAGCCGTATGCTGTCTTCCTTTATGGAGCCTGCTCGCGGTAGGATTGTCAGGGCTTGAGTGGCCATGCCGCATGTAGCACGAGACTCGCAGGACTGGGAACGATTGGCGTATGATAGCAGAAGCGAACATGCTGCCATCCACATACTAGAGGCTTTGTATAGAATGCTTAGGTGTGATCAGGAGGATAGGATAGGGCGACTTTATTAAAGGAGTATCGAGGTTCGAGTAGATAGGCCCAAGGCTAGCCGCAGATCATGGCGCGTAAAAGCCCCGCAGACGCGACGAACTAGGAGTAGCAGTATACAGAGCTTGGGATGCAATCTAATTGTATACCCTCTGTTGGATGACGAGCGAGCGGCGCTGGAGATCCCTTCTCATAACCACGAATCCAGACCGCAACCAAAAATGTCCCGCCCCAGCGTCGCTCCCTCTCAGCGCAGCCTCACCTTGACCGAAGAGCTCGAGAAGCTCGAACAATCAATCACGCTCACCCTCCAAGGTGTGTTCTCAGCCAATTAATCTTCAACTCCAATCCTCTTACCCTCCACACATCCCCCACTTCTCCATCCATCCAAAAACTAAATCAGTCCTCTAACCCTCGCCATTCCCCTCCCAGAAATTGACCACAACTTCTCCCGCGCCCACCGCATCGTCACAACCTCCATCCTCCCCGTCGTCGAGAACTACGCCACCCACTCCGCCGCCGTCTGGTCCGGTTCCCAATTCTGGAAATCCTTCTTCGAAGCCAGCGCCAACGTCTCCCTCTCCTCCTACGAAGAACCCCCTCCCTCCCCCACCTTCGACTCAGAAGCCGAGCCCACCGTTACCGAAACCGACCCCAGCGCCGTCCAAACCCCCTCCTCCTCCACCTACCCCTCCCCGAACCAGCACTCCACCACCACAACCCCCTCCCGCAACGTCGACGAGCGCGAACAAGAAAACGAAGACGACGAAACCTCCCTCTCCACCCCCAAAGCCAAAGCACCCCCAACATTCAGCAGCCCCTACGA
>JAABUS010000917.1_pt1 | contig 70017 bp, 60 predicted proteins | sample 5560161 | NCBI WGS metagenome assembly JAABUS01 (sample SAMN10711885, study PRJNA513376) | rock metagenome | isolation source: Antarctica rocks | place: Antarctica: Victoria Land, Trio Nunatak nord | collected 2016-01-04
GCGGCGGGAACGCGCGTGGCAGCGCCGCCATGCGCTCGGCGGATCAGGAGCGTGTACAGCGTTGCCGCTTCACTGGGGGCGGGCAGCCTGAGGGAAAGGCGATGAGCAACACAACTGACCCACTAGAATCCCACTTCGTTATTCGTTCCACGATTGATGGCCGAAACGTTCGGGGGAATGCCGCGTGCCGCGAATCTTTGACAACATCGACGAGGGGTTGCTCCCGACGCTGCACAATACGCTCGCGGTCTCCGAGCGCGCAGATTTCTGCGTCGGCTACTTCAATCTGCGTGGGTGGCGGTGCATTGATGCGATCATCGATGGATGGGCGGGCGGCGACGGCGCGTGCTGCCGCCTGCTCGTCGGGATGCAGCGCGTCGCGCAGGACGAGTTGCGCGACGCGCTGAGCCTGCTGCCCCACGAGACGGAGATGGACAACCAGACCGCCAGCCGCCTCAAAACCCGCGTCGCCACCGAGTTCCGCGAGCAGTTGACGCTCGGCGCGCCGACGAACGCGGACGAGGCCGGCCTGCGCCGCCTGAGCGCGCAACTCCGGGCCAAAAAGGTCGTCGTCAAACTGTTTCTCCGCTATCCATTGCACGCGAAGCTCTATCTGGCCCACCGCACGGACCCGAACAATCCGACCACGGGGTTCCTCGCCAGCAGCAACCTCACCTTCGCGGGCCTGGCGAAGCAGGGCGAACTGAACGTCGATGTGCTCGACCACGACGCCTGCGAGAAACTCCAGCGCTGGTTCGACAACCGCTGGAGCGACCGGCTCTGCCTCGACATCTCGGAGGAACTGGCGGCGATTATCGACCAGAGTTGGGCGCGGCCCGAGGACCCGCCGCCGCACCACATCTACCTGAAAATGGCGTACCACCTGGCGCGGGAGGCGCGGGCGGGCCTCGCGGAGTTCGGCATAACGAGCAATGCCGCGATTTGCTCGGTATTCAACGAAGACGTGCATCAATCGTATTGCAACAGATTGACAGAACAGGGCCTATTGCGACAGGACAGAAGGGGACGTTCCACTCAATACACGCTCTCATAGCCTATCCGGCGCTATTCGCGCACTATCCCGTACTCAGTGCGCGAATAGTGCGCGAATAGTGCGGGTATCGTCCGTACACATTGCACCTATTCGCGAACCACAGCGATCAGCCAGCCAGATACGAAAACGCCGGATATTACCGCAACACTATGCTTTCTGCAGGAGGGGTATGATGCTCAACGATTACGTTCGTGCTGCCATGCGATACGCCCAATACAAGCAGTTCGATGATGGCACGATCTACGCTGCTATCCCGGAACTGCACGGCGTCTGGGCAAACGAGCAGACACGCGAAGCGACCGAAGCCGAGTTGCGAAGCGCCCTCGAAGATTGGATTCGCTTTCGGATGGCGAACCATCGGCCCATCCCTGCGATTGAGGTAACGGTGGCGCGGTGACGATCAGATTGCGAGCGGCAATTCGGAGGCTTCGTTCCGTGCCTCATTCACGACGCGCAACATGGGGTCGGTTTCTCTCCGTAGTTGCTCGTTCGCGTTGAGCAATTCAATGCCGTAGAGGGTTCCGTCCGGGACGAGGTCGATATTCACCTGATCGCTCACATGGATCGTTTCCGCCTGCCGCCGTTTTCTCCTGGAACAGAAGGTATGCGATGTTGTAGCGTGGATCGTAGGTGAGTTTCATAATAATTCGTCCCCTTTTCAGCGCGCCACGGCGGTGAGGCGATCCGCGTTGAAGACGCCGGGGTTCGTGCCGCTGAGCATCAGTTCGGCGGTGCGCTCCGCCGTCGCGGGGCCGATGCCCATGCCGCCGCCCGTGAAGCCGACCGCGAAGTAGACATTCGACAGGCCCGGCAGTTGGCCGACGAGCGGCATGCCGTCCGCCGTGAAGCCCATGATGCCGCTCCAGCGATGCTCGATCTTGAGGCCGTGCAACTCCGGGAAGTATCGGTGCAGGAAGGATTCCAGCCCCGCTTGCAGGTGCGGCGTCGTCTCGTGGTCGTTGTAGCCGATCTCCTCCTCGACGTGCCGGTTGCGCCAGCCGCCGATGATGAAGCGGCCATCGGGCAGTTGGCGGAAGTACTCGTAGCCCCACTCACAGCCCATCGTCATCTCCATGAAGCGCGTCGGCGCGGGCGCGGTGGCGAGCATCTGCCCGCGCGTCGGGAAGACCTTGTCCGCGAAGTACGGGTGGAGTGTGCGCGAATACGCATTCGTGCAGAGGCAGACCTGCGCCGCGCGGACGGTCGCCCGCTGACCGTGCACGGTGACGATGCCGCCCCCCTGCTCGATCGACCGCACGGCGCAGTTCGGGATCACCGTCGCGCCGCTGTGCGCCATCACCTGCGTCGTCAGCCAGTAGGACTGCGTCGCCATGTCGCCGGACTGCCGGATGCCACCGAAGAAGCCGCGCCCGGTGGGGTCGTGGTCGTAATACTCGATGTCGTAGCCGTCCGCGCTGAGGGCGCGCGCGTCCGCCTCGAGTTCCTTCGCCTCGTCCGCGTTCCACGCGAGCGTCAGGCTCCCTGGCTGCTCGTACCAGACGCCGTACGCATCGAGGAAGCCCTTGACGATCGCGCGGTTGCGGAAGCCGAGGGCGCGCGCCTCCTTAACCGCCGCGCGCCCGAACTGCGCGACCGCGCGGGCGTACCCCGCCTTGTGGTGGACGGAGACGTGCCCCGCGTTGCGCCCGGACGCGCCGAGGGCGACATCGCGCACCTCGAGGACGATGACGGACTTTCCCGCCTGTGTGAGGAAGGTCGCGAGCGTGCTGCCGACGATGCCCGCGCCGATGATGCAGACATCCGCCTCCTCGCGCCGGTGCGGCAATGCGGGCCAGATGGACGTATCCTGCCAGATCGAAACCGTGCTCATGCGTCTTCCCTTTCCGCTCCCCCGCGTCCACCGCTTGTGCCGGTGCAGTGTACATCGTCCCTTTTCGGCGCGTCGAGGCGGGCAAGGGGGGGCAGGCGGCAGTCGATACCGGCGCGGCATCATGTGTGCCGACGGGGCATGTGCGGAATCGCGGAACCGTGCCTGCTATCGTTGCGTCCTAGCGGATGAAGAATTGGCAGGCCCGCTTTTTGCGGTGGGTCACGGGTATGGAGGAGGGCAGACGATGGCGACACATCTTCACAATGCAAAGGTAACAGCGGCGCTCAATCGCCGTCGCTTTCTCGCGCTGGCGGGCGGTGCGGTGGGCAGCGCGATCCTCGCGGCATGCGGCGGGAGCAGCGCGACGGACACGCCGAAACCTGCGACCGCGACGACCGGCGCGGCACCGACGACCGCCCCGGCTGCGGCCGCGCCGACCACCGCAGCGGGCAGCGCGGCCGCCGCGACCCGTCCGGCAGGCTCCGCACCATCCGGCACGACGGCCGGCAGCGCGGCGGCCAGCACGACCGCCCCGACGACAGCGGCGGCAGGCACGAGCGCGTCGAGCACCACGGCAGCGGGCAGCGTGGTGGCGACGCGCCCGGCGGCGAGCGCGGTGACGGCAAACGCGACCTCAGCGACCGGCAGCGTAGCGGCGGGCGGCACGACCGGGCAGTTGCTCGTCATCGAAGCGGCGGAGTACTCGTTCAAGACCCTGGGCAGCATCCCCGGCGGCGTCACGACGGTGCAGCTGCGCAACCTCGGCAAGGAGCACCACGAGGCCGCGTTCGTCCGGCTCAAGCCCGGCGTAACGCCCGAACAGGTGATCGCGGCATTGCAGCAGCAGGGGCCGCCGCCCGACATCTTCACCTTCGAGGGCGGCCCCGCCGAGGTCGTCTCCAACCGGACTTCCGAGGTGATCCTCGATCTCCAACCGGGGCAGTACATGCTCCTCTGCACCATCGAAGCGCCGGACGGCCAGCCGCACGCGGCGAAGGGGATGGTCATGCCGATCACCATCACCGCGCCGGGCGTCCCCACAGGCACGCTGCCGACCGGTAAGGGGACGCTTGCCCTCGGCGCATCGGGCGGAGCATGTATCGGGTGACCAATCAGGGTAAGAACACGCGGGCGTTCTTCTACGGCAGCATCCCGGCGGACAAGACGATCGACGACGTGAACGCGTCGCTGAACGACCCAAACGCGGGGCCGCCGCCGTGGTTCACCCCCTTCGGCGGGATGGATGGCCTCAAGCCCGGTGGCGCGGGCGCAGTCGTGCTCGATCTCGTGCCCGGCAAGTACGTGGCGGTCGATGTGGCGTTCAGCGACGAGAAAGCGGCGGCCAAGGTCTTCACCGTCAAGTAGGAAACACAGTCAGAGCGAGCAAAACGGGCGGCCCATGGGTCGCCCATTTGCGGTTGTGATTGCGATTGCGATCCGGCCCGCGCTCTGCGAAACTACGCGCGCGAGTGCGATCGACGAATGGGGGCGGCGGGATGATGACGAACTCTCTCCAGGTTGTGACTGTGCGCCCCCACGGAGTTGAAACGGTATCGCCGTGCCGCCGGTAAACCCGCCGCGTCGCGCCGTGATCGTGCTGGCGAAAGCGCCCGCCGCCGGGGTGACGAAGACGCGCCTCTGCCCGCCGCTCGCGCCGGAGGAGGCAGCGGCGTTCGCGGCGGCATCGCTCGTCGATACGCTCGCGGTCGCGCGGAGCGTGGCGGACTGCGTGCCCCTGCTGGCGCACCCACCGGGCGCCGAGCGGGCGATGACCGCGCTTCTGGGCGACGACCTCCCGCATGCCTTCACCGTGCCACCGGGGGACGTTGGCGTGGCGATGTCGTACGCGATGACCTGCGCGCTGAACCGCCGGGCGCTGCACCTCGCGCTCATCGGCAGCGACCTCCCCTCCCTCCCGCGCGCCCGCATCGAGGAGGCGTTCGCGCACCTGGACGGGGGGGCAGATGTCGTGCTCGGCCCGGCGGAGGATGGCGGCTACTATCTGATCGCGGCCACCGCGCCCCACCCCGCGCTCTTCACCGGCATCACCTGGAGCACGGAGACCGTCTTCGCGCAGACCGTCGCGAAGGCGACGGCGGGCGGGCTTTCCCTCGCTGTCCTGCCCCCGTGGTACGACATCGACGGCGTGGCGGACCTGCGCCGCTGTGCGCGGGACCTCGCCGCCGACCCACACCACCCGGCTACCGCGACGCGGGCATTCCTGGCGAGCATCGCCGGCCACCTCGATGCCCGCCCCGACGATTGCGAGCGGCGGTGAGTACGGAAACGGCTCCCATCGGTATCGCGCTGATCGGGGCGGGATGGGCCGGGACGCGCCACGCCGAGGCGTACCGCGCCCTGCCGGATCGGGGCCGGATCGTCGCGGTTGTGGATACGCGCGCGGCGATCGCGCGGGCACGAGCACGCGACTGGGGTGTCCCCTTCGCGACGGATGACCTCGCCGCCACGCTTGCGCGGCCTGACGTGGACGCGGTTGATATCTGCCTGCCGCACATGCTCCACGCGGAAGTGACGGAGGCGGCGCTCGCGGCGGGCAAGCACGTCCTCGTCGAGAAGCCCTTCGCCACCAGCCTCGCCGAGGCGGACGCGATGATACAAGCGGCGGCGCGCGCCCGGCGCTTCCTGATGGTGGCGGAGAATGTCCGGTACGACGCGGTCTACCTGCGGATGGCGCAACTGATCGCGGCGGGCGCAATCGGCGTGCCCTTCCTCTGCCGCATCTGCCGCGACCATCACCTGCACGAGTCGCTGCGGGCGCGTCCGTGGTTCCTCACCGACCCGACTGGTGGCATCATGTGGAGCGGCGGCATCCACGACATCGAGACGGTGCGGATGCTGATGGGCGACGCGCCGTTCCGCGAGGTCTACGCCACCGCCGCGCGTGGGACGCTCGCGGAGATGACGGCGGATGACACGAGCGTCGGCGTCTTCCGCATGGATGGCGGCGGTGTCGCGCTCCTCTCCGAGAGCTTCTCGACGCACGCCCCGCACGGCGCGCGCATCCGCGTCGAGGTCTTCGGGCCGGGCGGCTCCCTCCTGACCGATGGTGACGGCGCGCTCACCGTCGTCACGCCCGATGGGACGCGCATCGAGCAGGTTACGATGGAAAATACCTTCACGGCGGAGATTCGCCACTTCCTCGACTGCATTCGCGTCGGGGACGAACCCGCGACCGCCGCGTGGGCGATGCGCCCCGGCCTCGCCGCGATCCTCGCCGCGCAGACGAGCATCGCCCTCAGCGCGCCCATCACCCCGGAGCCGTTACGCACGATAATGGAATGATCGCAGGAGAAGTCACGACCATGGCACTATCAACGCTCGCACCGGAAACCGTCACACCCGAGGAGCATGCACGCTACGTGCGGGTGATTGCGCTGCTCGCCGAACCGGGTGTCAAACGGACCAATGCCGAGGGCGAGACGGTCGTGATAGCCGAAATCCTCCGGCCGATGATGCAACGACTCGCGGATCTACTGGCGGCGGACAAGGTGACTTTCCTCAATGGGATCAGCAAGTCACTCGCGATCCATCAAGCGGCGGATATTCTTAATATTCCCTACGCCCACGTCATCGCGCTGCTCGATAACGGCACAATCTCGTCCACGATGGTCTACAACCAACGCCGCATCCAGAATGACGCCGTCATGGCCGATTACCCTGTATGGAAAGCGGAGCTGAAACGGCTTTTGAAAGAACTGACACCACTCAACGAGGAGATGAGATTCTTCGATCTACCACCGCGAGTAACTGACACCCATGCTTCCGAGTAATGGACATCGCACCGCCGCGTCGTGCTGTCCTCGATGCGAACGTCCGCTTTATAGCGGGATCGGCGACGCTCCTGCGGGAACGCCCGGCCCGATTGCTGTGAAAGGATTGACGATGGAACGACGCGATGTATATCTTCGGCGCGTCCACGCGTGCTACCCTGATCTGACGATCACGGCGGCCCGGCTCGATACGCAGGGGCAGAACAATGTCGCGCTGATCGTCAACGACGCGATTATCTTCCGCTTCCCCCGGTACGCGGACGCCATCGCCCCGCTCCGCACTGAGGCGGCAATCCTCCGCGCCCTCCCGCCCGCTCTGCCCCTGCCCGTGCCGGACCCGACGTACGCATGGCTCGACACGGACGCGCCCGACGAGGCGTTCATCGGCTACCGGATGCTGCCCGGTGCACCGCTCTGGCCGGACGTGCTCACCGCGCTCGATGCCGCGAGCATCGCCACAATCGCGGCGCAACTCGCGGCGTTCCTCCGCGCCCTGCACGCGGTACCGACCACCGCACTCCCCGCCGATCTCCCCATCGCGGACGAGGCCCACGTCTGGGCGGAGATGTACGCGCGGATTCAGCTCAATCTCTTCTCGCAGATGAGACCGGACGCGCGCGCGTGGGTAACGGAGCATTTCACGACGTTCCTCAATGACCCACAGAATCATGCGTGGACGCCCGTGCTGCGGCACGGCGACTTCGGGCCGAGCAACATCCTCTTCGATCCCGCGACACGCGCGGTGACGGGCATCATCGACTTCGACAGCGCCGCGCTCGGCGACCCGGCGGTCGATGTCGCGGCGCTCGCGAGTTACGGGCAGGAACTCGGCGTCGCCTTCCACGCTGCATACCCGGAGATGGCCGCTGTGGCTCATCGCGTCGCCTTCTATGCCGGGACGTTCGCGCTCCAGGAAGCTCTCTTCGGGGCGGAGCATGACGACCCGGAGGCGTTCGCCAGCGGCATCGCGCCCTACCAATAGCCCAAACCCGTTCGCAAGCGTCCTACCCAATTGTAGCGGCTGCGGTCAGATATCGACAGCACAGGGCAGACGCCGGTGAACCTTCCGTCCGCCGCTGCTATACTCCCCACTACTGATCGACGCTTCGACAGCGAAGGAGTATGGCATGGCGGACACGGCGAAGGCGGCGGGCGCGAAGGGATCGATCCCCACGCATGAGGCGATCCTGACACCCGCCGCCCACCTCGGTTTCGAGCCGGGCGACGCCCGTAAACTCGCGCCGTGGTCGCAGATCGCCGCGTATTTCCAGCTGCTCGGCGCGCGCTCGCCCCGCGTCCACACGGAAATCCTCGGCAACACGACCGAGGGCCGCCCATTCCTCCTCTCGATCATCGCCAGCGAGGGGACACACGCGCGGCTCGACCACCACCGCGAGATGCAGGCCCAACTCGCCGACCCACGCGGCGTGAGCGCCCGGCAGATCGAATGCCTGATCGCGGAGGGGAAGACGGTCGCGCTCGTCACCTGCTCGATCCACGCGACCGAGGTGGGTGCGACGCTGATGGCGATGGGCCTCGCGCATGACCTCGCCACGAAGGACGACGCGGTGACGCGGCAAATCCTCGATAACGTCATCCTGCTGCTCGTGCCATCCCTGAACCCGGACGGGTGGGACCTCGTGCAGCAATGGTACGGCAAGACGCTCGGCACGCCGTACGAGGGGAGCGCGCCGCCGCAGCTCTACCAGACGTACACCGGGCATGACAACAACCGCGACTGGTTCATGCTGACGCAGACGGAGAACCGGTTGACCATCGAGAAGATTCACAACGTCTGGCACCCGCAGATCGTCTACGATCTCCACCAGATGATGCAGGACGGCCCGCGCTACTTCGTGCCGCCGTTCATCGACCCGTACGACCCGAATGTCGACCCGATCCTCTCGCAGGAGATCAACGTTCTCGGCTCCGCGATGGCGCAGGCGCTCGCGGCGCACGGCAAGAGCGGTGTCGCGACGAACATCATCTTCGACGCCTTCTCTCCCTCCCGCGCGTATCAGCACTACCACGGCGGCGTCCGCATCCTCTCCGAGGCGGCGAGTTGCCGCATCGCCACGCCCGTGACGATTAACAAGGACGACCTGAAGACCGGGCGCGGCTTCGAGCCGCAGATGGCGACGGGGAACCACCCGAACCCGTGGCCCGGCGGCGAGTGGACGCTCGCGGACATCGTCTCCTACAACCGGATCAGCACCGATGCGCTCCTGCTCCACGCCGCGCGTTATCGGGATATGTGGCTGTCGAACTTCGCCGCCCTCTCGAAGCGGGCGATTGACCGCACCGGCGCGCCGATCGCCTTTGTCGTCCCCGCCGATCAACGCGATGCGGTGACGGCGACCGAACTCCTCCAAGTGCTCCAGCGCGGCGGCGTCGAGATCGCGCGGTCGAAGACGCGCTTCATGGCGGACAGTGTCACCTACCCCGTCGGCTCCGCCGTCATCCAGATGGCGCAGCCGTACGGTGCGTACGCGAAGACGCTACTGGAGACCCAGAAATACCCGGACCTCCGCCTCTATCCGGACGGCCCGCCGAAGCCGCCATACGACATCACCGCGCACTCGCTGCCCTTGCAGATGGGCGTGGAGGCGGTCGCGGTGAATGCCCCGTTCAAGGCGGAGTTGCTGCCGGTGACGGGGTTGATCGCGCCGCCACGCGGCACGGTGAAAGGGAGCGGCACGGCGGGCATCGTCATCGGCGCGGAGACGAACGCGGGCGTCAAACTCGTCAACGCGCTCCTCGCGGAAGGAATCGAGATCAGCCGCACCAGCGGCCCCGTGCGCGGCGGCGGCGAGGAGTTCGGCCCCGGCGCGTACGTCGTCGCGACGACGGGCGACGTGCTCGGGCGCATCCAGAGCCGCTGCGTGGACCACGGCGTGCGCGCGGCGGCGGTAGAGCGGGTACCGACCTCCGCGCGGCGGCTCAAGCAACCGAAGGTCGGGTTGTATCGCCCGTGGTGGTCGAACGCCATCGACGAGGGATGGACGCGCTTCATTCTGGAGGAATACGGCTTCCTCTACGACACGCTGCGCGACGGCGACCTGCGGCAGGGAGACCTGCGGGGGCGCTGCACCTGCATCATCCTCCCCGCGATGCCCGCGAAGATGATTATAGAGGGGAACAGCGCGGCCGACTACCCGCCGGAGTACACGGGCGGCATCGGCGACCTCGGCGCGGCGAACCTGCGGCGCTTCGTCGAGGCGGGCGGCACGCTGATCGCGCTCGACGCGGCGTGCGAGGTCGCGGTGAAGCAGTGCTACCTGCCGGTGACGAACGTCCTCGAAGGCGTGACGGCGCAGGAGTTCTACTCCCCCGGCTCAATGGTACGCATCCTGCTCGACCCGAACCATCCCATCGGCTACGGCTTCGAGCGCGAGAGCGTCGCGCTCTTCGTCAACAGCCCCGCGTTCGAGATCCATGGCGGGGCGTCCGCCGTCGCGCACTACCCGCGGAGCAACCCGCTCCTCTCCGGCTGGATGCTCGGTCCGGAGAAGATTCAGGGGCGCGCGGCGGTCGTGGAGGCGCCGGTGTCGCAGGGGCGCGTTGTGCTGCTCGGCTTCCGCACCCAGTTCCGCGCCCAGGCGCGCGGCACCTACCGCCTCTTGTTCAACAGCATCTACGCGAGCACGCTGCGGTGAGCCCCGAATCCCCGGTCCCTCATTCTGAAAGACAGTACATCCCCGCGTGGCGTTAATCCTGCTATACGAGGGCCTACGTACGTGACGATTCGCACCGATCGGGGAGGTTTCTGATGCATGCCGTGTTCGGTGCCGACTGGCACAAGATGTTCGCCATCGATACGCCGTTGTTGGAAATCTTCTTGCGCGGCACCATCGTCTACTTCGCGCTCTTCGCCCTGCTGCGCTTCGTCGTCAAGCGGGAGGCGGGGTCGGTGGGGATCGCGGACCTGCTCGTGATCGTCGTGATCGCGGACGCGGCGCAGAACGCGATGTCCGGCGACTACATGACGATCACGGACGGCGTCCTGCTCGTCGGCACGATCATCGGCTGGAACCTCGTGTTGGATTGGCTGGCGTACCACGTCCCCGCCATCGGGCACGTGCTGGAGCCGCAACCGGTGCAACTCGTCAAGGATGGCGCCCTGGTTGAGCGGAATATGCGCCGCATCCTGCTCACGAAGGATGACCTCATCAGCCAGATGCGCCTGCAAGGGTGCGACGATCTCTCCCGCGTCAAGGATTCCTACATGGAGCGCGACGGACGGGTCAGCTTCATCGAGTTCGAGCGGGATGGCAAGAAGCAGTCCGCCCCCGAGCGACAAATAGGATGATTGCCGCCGTTGGTTTGTGGGACTGTAGACGAGCGCATGGGCATGACGATCGCACCGAAATGCTTACCGTAGTGGTGGATAGAAGCCCTTCACCACCAGTCTTCACCGGGGAGAGCGGCATATGTATATGAGAAGTATGGGCATCCATGTGACAGGGTGGTCACGGGCGTGATGGCCAGGCACATACGCGAGCCGGCGAATGGCCTGACCCACCTGGTGGGGGTGCTGCTCTCCGTCGTCGCACTGGTGATCCTCGTGTGGGTTGGCATCCATGCGGGCAATGCGCTGGCGCTCGGCGGACTCATCGTCTTCGGCGTCAGCCAAATCGGCCTCTACACGGCGAGCACGCTCCATCATTCGCTGTCGCTCTCGCCACGGGGCAATGCGCGCCTGCTCCGGTTCGACTGCACGATGGTCGTCGTCCTGATCGCGGGGACGTACACACCGGTCTGCCTGCTCGCCCTCCATGGCCTCTGGCGCTGGGGGTTGCTCGGTGTCGTGTGGGGGCTGACGCTCGGTGGCCTCGTGGCGATGGCCCGCTGGATGCGCGCGCCCCGCTGGCTCTCCACGGCGTTCTATATCACACTCGGCTGGGTCGGGTTGGCGGTCGCGCCGACGCTCTACCACGCGCTCCCGGTGGGCGGCTTCCTCTGGATGCTCGCGGGCGGCGCGGTCTACACGATCGGCGCGATCATCTTCCTGCTCGAACGGCCCAACCCCTTCCCCCGAGTGTTCGGGGCGCACGCGCTCTGGCATCTCTTCGTGCTCGGTGGGAGTTTCTGCTGCTTCTGGCTGATCGTCCGCTATGTCGTGCCGCTCGGTTGAGCGCACGGGGATAGATCAGACCTATGTAGCATCTGATTGGTGACTATCCCTTGACAGCACGTAGCAAATGTGCTAGTATGTGTCTATGGATAAGTACACGATTCGCCAGTTCAACGCCGATTTCCCCGATGATGACGCCTGCCTCGAATCATTAGTGAGGCAGATTTACCCCACGTATCCCGATGGTATCCATTGCCGGACGTGTGAGGAGATTCGCAAGCATCATCGCCTCACGAACCGCAAGGCGTATTCCTGCGACCATTGCGGTACGCACGTCTACCCGCTTGCCGGGACGATCTTTGAGAAGTCCTCCACGCCCCTCAAATCATGGTTCTACGCGATGTACCTGATGGCCTCCACGCGGTGCGGCATCTCCGCGAAACAACTAGAGCGTGAGTTAGGCGTCACGTACAAGACGGCATGGCGAATGTTCAAGCAGATTCGCGGCCTCTTTGGTGAGGAAATCGAGCAGTTGCGCGGTGAAGTCGAAGTCGATGAAACGTATGTGGGCGGTCGTGAGAAGGGCAAGCCGGGACGTCCCGGCAAGGAATCGAACAAGACGCCTGTATTCGGTATCGTTGAGCGCGGCGGCAAGGTTGCGGCACTCGTGACAGAGGACGCGAAGAAGGCGACGCTCCAACCGATCATCCGCGAACACGTCCTGCCCAAGTCCATGATCTATACGGACGAATGGAAGAGCGTACGACGGGCTGGACGGTAAGAAGGAATACGAGCACAAGCGCATCTACCACAGCGAGAAGGTCTATATCGTGGGCAATGTCCACACGAACACGATTGAAGACTTCTGGTCGCAGTTGAAGCGGAGCATCGACGGCGCGAATCATTCCGTGAGTGCCAAGCACCTACAGGATTACGTCAACGAGTATGCGTTCCGCTACAACCATCGGGACGATGAGCAGGCGATGTACGCGACGATTGCGGGGCGGGTGGCGAAGGTGCCGCACGGTAAGCATGGGAAGTATTCCCCCGTCGCGTCAGAGCGGGAGAGTTAACATCAAAGAGCCACCTGCAACGGCGGCTCTTTGAGGGCACAGGGTAGGTGCGCTAGTCGGCGTACGCAGCCGCTTGCTCTCGCCACACGACACGCAAATCCTCAGCGTGGATGCCAACGACTGCGACCGTCTTTTCGTTCCGCGTGAATTCCACCGTGCACATCTTGTATGCCGGATGGATGTCAACGACGGTGCCTGTATCTCCTTCAATAAGCCCATAGGCAGGCAAGGACGTTGTAAGAGCAACAACGTCAAACTCTTCAATCATGATCCCGCCTCCTTCTATGATGCCGGATACGCCGACACAAAATGTGGTGTGCTGGCTCCGGTCTTGATGCACCAGATCGTTCGAATATTCGGCTTCGCGCCATTCGGAGCATCAATTTGGCCGTCGAGGGCGTAGTTGGTACCGAATGGTTGTGTTTCTGTGCCTACCACCTCATAGGTCTGTGCGTGCAACCATACAGCGTCTTTCAATAGATGCCACGACTGCAATGTATATCCGTATCCTATGAAGAACCTTGCTTTGGGGCCACCTTCGAGATGGTTAAGATCAAGCAGGTACTTCGTAAATTTCTCCTCTGCGACAGTGGCGTGCGCAGCATTCGGGAGCCTCATTCTTCGTGTTTCGCATCAGACTTTCGGATCACAGCGACCGCCTTCTTGACCAAGTCAGAGAAATCGCTTCGCTGAAAATCCCGCTCCTGCATCGCCGCAACCTTCGGGTCGCGCACCTTGCCCTCTTCGTATGAGGGCCGGGGTTGCTTACTTGGTACGTTCGTATTCATCGGCCCTCCTCAGAGAACCCGAAAAGGCCCTTCCAAGCAGCACGACCAAGCGCACTCGGAGAGATAGCGGCGGACGCGACGTTATCGATCGGGGAGAACACCCTTGCAGAATATGTGACACATCGCTTCCCTCCATCAGATAAAATCGAAGAACGCCCGTTCTGTACGTACTAGAACATAAGTTCGTACAAATGTTCTGGTACCTCTGATTGTAGGCTGAATGGGCAACTTACGCAAGAGGTTTATCTACAGACTTATGCACAGATGTCCGCATGTGTCCGTGCGTGTTTTGCGGAGTTCCCCACATCTTGTGGCCTATTATGGAAAACCCCAATCGGTTGTGGTATATTTCAGATACGTGCCGTCAGGGGATAATCACCTCCCCAGTATACCCCCGTCGTCGAGGCGCACAATTCGTTCAGGCAGATTGATTACCGAGATGTCAGCAAAGTTATGCAACATGTAGTTGACAAAAGGAAAGATGAAGTGTACGGTAATGCCAGCGCCGGTGCATCGCCTTTGCCGATGCTACGAACCGGCACCGCTGCGAGCGCAATGGCGCGCGCGCCGAGGGATGGGAGAGGGAATCTCATGCTGGCACCGATGCTCATTATGATCCGTGAGGGGTTCGAGGCGGCGCTGATCGTGGGGATCATCGGCGCGTACCTGATGCAGACGGGGCGGCGTAGCCTCCTCCCCGCGATGTGGGCCGGTGTTGGCGGCGGCATTCTCTTCTGCGCAGCGGTCGGCATCGTCCTCAACGTCACCTCCCGCGAACTCGATCACCGGGCACAGGAGATGATGGAGGCGGTCATCGGCGGCGTCGCCGTGGTGATGCTCACCTACATGATCTTCTGGATGCGTGGGCAGGCGCGGCACATCAAAGGCGAGCTGCATGCGAAGATCGACGCGGCGACGCGCTCGACGTGGGCATTCGCGCTCCCCGCGATGGCCTTCTTCGCCGTCCTGCGTGAGGGGATCGAGTCGGTCCTCTTCCTCCTCGCCTCTTTCCAGCAGCAGAACGTCGGCATCGAGGCCCCCGTTGGCGCGATCATCGGCACGCTCATCGCCGTCGCGCTCGGCGCGGCGATCTTCATCGGCGGCAAGCGGATCGACCTGCGCCGCTTCTTCGCCGTCACGGGCGGGTTCATCATGGTCGTCGCGGCGGGCTTCCTCGCCGGGTCGCTCCACCATCTTCACGAGGCGGGAGTCTGGAACTCCCTGCAACCCCAAGTGTGGGACACGAGCGGCGTCATCGACGAGACCGGCACGCTCGGCTCGCTCCTGCGCGGCTTGATGGGGTACAACCCGACGCCGACGGTCGGCGAGATGATCCTGTACTTTGGGTATCTGGTTCCGGTGGTCCTGCTGTTCTACGTGGCCCCCCGCTTTGATCGCAAGACGCGCGCACCCGCCCCGGTTTCCGTCTCCGCGACCCGGTAGATCGTTCGCAGCGAAAGAGGGATTGACGATGAAGCGGTTCTCGCTCCTCCTGGTACTCTGCGCCCTGCTGACCCTCCCCCTGCTCGTCGCGTGCGGCGACAAGGACAAAGACGAGAGAGTGGCGGCGAACCCCGGTACGCAACTCGCCATGACGCTGAACAATGACGGCTGCGCCCCCACCGCCCTCACCGCGCCGGCCGGGAATGTGACCTTCGCCGTCACGAACAAGGGAAGCAAGACGCTCGAACTCTACGTGCTCAATGGGACAAAGATCGTCGCGGAAGTTGAGAACATCGCGCCGAACTTCACCAAGAGCACGACCGCGAAGGATGTCAAAGCGGGCGACTACACCCTCGGCTGCGGCAGCAAGGACGGCCCGAAAGGGACGCTGAAGGTCACGTAGCACGAGACAGTAGACCGTGGATGAGTTTTCGCGATGGACAGATGTATGGGGGGCGCAGGCTGAAGCCTGCGCCCCTGACGATCCTGCAACGCGAGCGCGGCGGTTATCCGTCGAGCAGTTCCCGGCGAAGGTACGCATTCAGGAATTGCCCGGTGGGGTCCACCTGCTGGCGCATCTGATGGAACTGATCCCACAGCGGGTAAAGATCGCGGAGTTCGCGACCGCCATGCCCGTGCATCTTTCCCCAGTGTGGTCGCCCGTGATGATTGCGGAAAATCGCTTCCGCGTCAGCGAAGAACGCGCGGTGGGGCAGCGTCGCGTCCTGATGGATCGAGATCGTCACCGTCTCGCGGCCGTAGGCGGGGCTGAGCGGGATGTCGTCCGCGCGGAGCGTCCGATATTCGATTGGCCAGGTCACATCTGGGTGCTTCTCTCGCATCAGCAGCCGGATTTCGCGGAGGCAGTCGGGGCCATGCGCGGCGGGCACGGCGAACTCCATCTCGTTGAACCGGACATTGCGCTCGGACGGCAGGATGCGGTAACTCCAATCGACACGTTCGGGGCTGAGGTAGCGCGCCAGCCGCCCCTCGGTGAGTGGCTCCGTTGTCGGTTCCTCCACGGACTCCGCCAGCGTCGGGTGCAACGCCTTCATCGCGCACGCATCGTCGCGCGGACTCCAGAAGAACTCGAAATGCCGGGTGGCGTCGATCAGGCCGTCCAGACCCACCATGCACTCCTCGAAGGCAGCGACCCAGGTGCGCTCGTGCAGGCGGTAGGCGGGCAACACGCGCAGCGTAACCTGCGTGATGATTCCGAGCATCCCCAGCGAGACGCGCGCCGTGTCGAAGATCTCCGGCTCCCGTTCCGCCGAGCAGTCGATGCACTCGCCGGAGGCGATCAGGAGGCGCAAGCCGACTACCTGCGTCGCGATGTTGCCGAGCGTCGGCCCCGTCCCATGCGTCCCCGTGCTGATCGCGCCCGCAAGCGATTGGCGGTCGATGTCGCCCATGTTCTCCATCGCCATGCCATCCGCGAGCAGGGGCGCGCCGAGTTGATGAATCTTCGTGCCCGCCCGGACGGTCGCCCGCATCGGCGCAGGGTCGGTATGCACGACCCCCTGGAGGCCGTCCAGCGACAGCAGCATGCCGTTCGTGGCGCATAATGGTACGAACGAGTGGCCAGTGGCCGCCACCCGCGTCTCCATGCCCGCGCGCGCCGCCTCCCGAACGACGGCCACGAGCGCGTCCTCGCTCGATGGTGTCGAGAGACGGGCCGGGTCGCAATTCACACTGCCCGACCAGTTCGTCCATCCCCCGTTCGTCGTAGACATCGATGGAGCGTCCTTTCGTCGGCACATACAGCCCGCGCGGAATCATGCGGGTGAGATGAGCGAATCTGGAAGCATTGCCGGGTAGAACCACTGGCAATGGTACATGATACCCGCGTGTTGGTACGACGGCATCATTCGGCTGCTTGACAAATGGGGGCGGTCACCCTAGTATCATGATCACAATCGACGCGATCAGCGACGATGAACCGGACGAGTAGCCGCACATGCGCGGTAGCAGCGATCCCGATGGATGGTGCGATTCGGGAGCCAGCGCGGGCGAGTGAATGGACCGGGGAGTTGCCCCCCGAAACGCAGCGATGCGGAGTACATGGGGCCGGAAGCGCGCCACCGTTACCACGGCGCAGGGTATCGGAACCGTAGCCAGCAACCGGCGGTAATCAGTCGGCAGTTGTGCGGTTTCCCGTACTGACGAGTGGAGGTGCCGACTGATTCGGCAACTCAATTGGGGTGGCACCACGGAGCGTAATCAGCGCCTTCGTCCCTTCGTAGGGACGGGGCGTTTTTGTTTGCGCGTGGGGCAACCCGAAGGAGCACGGGGCATGACAATAACGAGCGAGAAGAAGCCGGAACCCAGAAGCCGGAAACCGGAAACTGGAGACCAGAGGGTGGAATCCAAAGGGCGAAATCCCCAGCGGTCAGTCCTCAGTCCTCAGTCCTCAGTCCTTCCCTCTCTTGCCGAGGTGCGGGCGCTGGCGGGTGAGGGGAATCTGGTGCCGGTCTACCGGGAGATCATGGGAGATCTGGAGACGCCCGTCACGGCATATCTGAAAGTTGCGCAGGGGGCGTATTCGTTCCTGCTGGAGAGCGTCGAGGGGGGCGAGCGGCTGGCGCGGTACTCCTTCATCGGCACGGACCCGTACCTTGTCGTGCGGCTCCACGACGGCACGCTGACCGCGACGCATCAGCGCGGCGACAAGCAGGTCTTCCCATTCACCGATCCGCTTGAGGCGTTGCAGGGCTTCCTCACGCCGTACCGCCTCGTCCGCGCGCCGGAGGCGGACCTGCCGCGCTTCCTCGGCGGTGCGGTCGGCTACCTCGGCTACGAGTGCATCCGCTACTTCGAGCCACGCGTGCCGATGGCGGCGGTGGACGCGCTCGGCTTGCCGGACGCCGTCTTCATGCTCACGGACACGCTGCTCGTCTTCGACCACCTGAAGCGGCGGATCAAGGTCGTCTCGCACGTCCATACCGACACGGGCGACCTCGTGGCGGCGTACGACGAGGCGACCGCGCGCATCGACCGGCTCATCGCGCAGCTGCGGTACGGGGTGGCGACCCCACCGCGCGGCACGCATGAGAAGGACGCGGCAGGGCAGCCCGCAGCGAACTTCACCCGCGCGGCGTACGAGGAGGCGGTGGAGCGTGCGAAGGAGTACATCGCGGCGGGAGATGTTATCCAGGTGCTGCCTTCGCAGCGGCTGGCCGTGCCGACGAGCGCGGCCCCGTTCACGATCTACCGCGCACTGCGGGCAATCAACCCCTCGCCATACATGGTCTACTTCAACCTCGACGGCTTCCAGATCGTCGCATCCTCTCCCGAATCGCTCGTCCGCAACGAGGGCGGCACGATCACGACGCACCCGCTCGCCGGGACGCGACCGCGAGGCAAGACCGAGGAGGATGACCGCGCGCTGGCGGAGGAATTGACGACGGACGAGAAGGAGCGCGCGGAGCACATCATGCTCGTCGATCTCGGTCGCAACGACATTGGCCGGATTGCACAGCCGGGCACGGTGCGCGTCCCCTCCCTGATGGCGGTCGAGCGGTACAGCCACGTGATGCACCTCTGCTCGGAGGTGGAGGGGCGGCTTAAGCCGGAATACACGAGCCTCGACGCCCTGCGCGCCTGCTTCCCGATGGGCACCGCGACGGGCGCGCCGAAGATCCGCGCCATGCAGATCATCGCGGAGTTGGAGCGCGAGCGGCGCGGGCCGTACGCGGGCGCGCTTGGCTACGTTGGGTACGACGGCAACATGGACTTCGCCCTCGCGCTGCGGACGATGCCCGTCAAGGATGGCGTGGCTTACCCCCAGGCGGGCGGCGGGGTCGTCGCGGACAGCAGCCCGGAGGGTGAGTACCACGAGTGCCACCACAAGATGGGCGCGCTCCTTCGCGCCATCGAGGCGGCGGAGACGATGGAAGAAGATGAGTAACAAGTCGAAAGTAGCAAGTAACAAGAGTGGCGCATCCACCCCTCGCTACTTTGACCTTGTTCCTTGTTACTGAGCGAACGGAGTGAGCGCATGATCGTCCTGATTGATAACTACGATTCGTTCACGTACAACCTCTACCAGTACCTCTGCGAGCTTGGCGCGGCGGTGCGCGTGGTGCGCAACGACGCGGCGACGGTGGCGGAGATCGTCGCGATGCGGCCGGAGCGGGTCGTCCTCTCGCCGGGGCCGTGCACGCCAAATGAGGCGGGCATCTGCGTGCCGCTCATCCACGCGCTGGCCGGGCGGGTGCCGCTGCTCGGTGTCTGCCTCGGCCACCAGGCGATTGGCGCGGCGTACGGCGGCACGGTCGTCCGCGCGCCGACCTTAATGCACGGAAAGGTGAGCGCGGTGCACCACACCGGGCAGGGGGTTTTCCGGGGACTACCTTCCCCCTTCACCGCGATCCGCTACCACTCACTCATCGTCGCGCGCGACACCCTCCCGGATGTGCTGGAAATAACGGCGGAGACGGCGGCCGGCCTCGTGATGGGCTTCCGGCACCGGGAAATCCCCGCGCTGGAAGGCGTGCAGTTCCACCCGGAGAGCATCCTCACCGAGCACGGGCACCAACTGCTGGCGAACTTTCTTGGGATACCGCCCCCCCCCCATGCTGCCCAGAGGGCGCCCGCACCCGCGTCCCCACGGGGGAAGGGGAAGCGGTAGGGGCGGGCAGCCGTGCGCCCAGATTGTCCGGTGCGACCGATAGCGCGGAGGTGCGAGCACATGCGTATTGAGATGCGATCAGGAATTGGATACCGCGCCTTGATTGAGTCTCCCCTTCCCCCGTGGGGAAGGGGTTGGGGGTTAGGGCAATGAGCAGTAACGCACCGCAGCCGATGATCCGCGACGCGATTGCGCGGGTGGTGGAAGGGCAAATCCTGACGCGGCCCGAGGCGGCGCGGGTGATGGACCAGATCATGGCGGGGGAGGCGACGCCCGCGCAGATCGGCGCGTTCCTGACCGCGCTGCGGATCCGGGGCGAGACGGAGGGGGAGATTGCCGGGTTCGCCGAGACGATGCGCCGCCACGCCCGCCGCGTCACACTCGACGAGGGCGCGCGCGTCGTCGATGTCGTCGGCACGGGCGGCGACGGCAGCGGCACCTTCAATATCAGCACGACGGCGGCGTTCGTCGTCGCCGGCGCGGGCGTCGCGGTCGCGAAGCACGGCAACCGCGCGATGACCTCCCGCTGCGGCAGCGCGGACGTGCTGGAGGGGCTGGGCGTCGTGATCGAGCAGACGCCGGAGCAGGTCTCCCAGTGCGTGCGGGAGGTCGGGTTCGGCTTTATGTTCGCGCAGGCATTCCACCCCGCGATGCGCCACGCGGGGCCGGTGCGGCGCGACATCGGCATCCGCACGGTCTTCAACCTGCTCGGCCCACTGACGAACCCCGCCCGCGCCCCGTATGAACTGATGGGCGTCGGCGACGCGGCGCTGGCGGCGAAACTGGCGCGGGTCTTCGCGCTGCTCGGCGTCGCGCACGCGCTCGTCGTCCACGGGCAGGAGGGGCTGGATGAGATCAGCATCTCCGGCCCGACGACGGTCCATGAGGTCCATGTGGACCGCGACGTGGTGACGTACGAGATCACGCCGGAGCAGTTTGGGCTGGCCCGCGCCACGCCGCTCGCCATCCGTGGCGGCAGCGTGGAGGAGAATGTCGCCATCACGCGCCGGGTGCTCGCGGGCGAGCAGGGGCCGACGCGTGATGTCGTGCTGCTCAACGCAGCGGCGGCGCTCATCGCGGCGGAGGCTGCGCCCGACTTTCTGGCGGGCATCGCGCAGGCGGCGGCGAGCATCGACAGCGGGCGGGCGCAGGGGTCGCTGGACGCATTCGTCACCATGACGCGATCGTTCGCGGCGCGGGAACTGGTGACGACCTAACCCCCGGCCCCTTCCGTTCCTCGGCGTGGGAAGGGGCCGGGGGTTAGGTTCTTTCGTTCCCCTTCCCCTGTGGGGAGGGGGTCAGGGGGTTAGGTACTATGACGATCACACAAGAAACGATGCAACCGATCACGGGGACGGTGGTGAAGCCGCGCGTCTTCAGCGGCATCCAGCCGAGCGGGCAGTTGCACATCGGCAATTACCTCGGGGCGATCCGGCGGTGGGTCGAGGTGCAGGACAGGTACGACAACATCTTCTGCATCGTCGATCTCCATGCGCTCACCGTGCCACAGGAGCCGGACGCCCTGCGCGCCGCGACGCGCGAACTCGCCGCCGTCTTCCTCGCGGCGGGCCTCGACCCGGCGAAGTGTGCCCTCTTCGCCCAGAGTCATGTGACGGCGCATGCGGAACTGGCGTGGCTCCTCAACTGCATCACGCCGCTCGGGTGGCTGGAGCGGATGACGCAGTACAAGGACAAGGCGGGCGACCAGCGCGAGCGGTCGTCGCTCGGCCTGCTGGCGTATCCCTGCCTGATGGCGGCGGACATCCTCCTCTACCACACCAACGGCGTGCCCGTCGGCGAGGATCAGAAGCAGCACGTCGAACTGACCCGCGACATCGCGGAGCGATTCAACCGGCTCTACGGCAACATCTTCACCATCCCGGAGGCGTGGATCGGCGCGGCAGCGGCGCGCGTGATGGGCCTCGACGAGCCAAACCGGAAGATGAGCAAGAGCGCGACGGGGCGGTACCATGCGATCTTCCTCACCGACACGCCGGATCAGATCTGGGACAAGGTGAAGCGCGCGACGACCGACAGCACCGGCACCATCGTCTTCGACGAGGAGCGGCCCGGTATCTTCAACCTGCTCTCGATCTATCAGGGGTTCACCGGCGAATCCCGCGAGACGATCGAGGCGCGGTTCGCGGGGCAGGGTTACGGCGCGTTCAAGCGCGCATTGGCGGACGTCATCATCGGCGAACTGGAGCCGCTCCAGAAGCGATATGCGGAGATCACGGCGGATCCCGGCTATGTCGATCGCATCCTGAAGGAAGGCGCGGATCGCGTCCGCCCCACCGCCGACACGACCCTCGCCAACGCCAAGCGCGGCCTGGGCCTCCTTTGAGGGGTACTGAGTTGATGAGTACTGAGTGCTCGTCACTCCCCTGTGGTACACTACTGAGACGGGGTTATCTGCACCCCGGTTGTGGTATGCGCGACGAAATGAAGAACGAAGGTTTGGACGATGGCGGAAAAGACAGCCAAGGGTAAGGGCGGCGCGGCCGCAGCGCAGCGGGTTCCGGCGGAAACGCTGAATCGCATCGCGGCGGAAATCGGCGCGAACCGCCGCCCCATGACGCTCGCGGAACTGCTGGAACTGACAGAGAAGTAAGCCAGTAGTCAGTAGCCAGTAGCCAGAGGGAACAACCCGTGTCACTGGCTACTGGCTACTGACTACTCCGGGAGGATTCAATGGCACAGGTAACGGAGGCTCCGGCGTTCGCGGGGAGCGCGGATGAGCAAGCGCTTGCGCGGGAACTGCTGCTCGTGGTGCAGGGCCAGGGGCGCTTCTTCGCGTCTGGCCTGCCGATCCGGCAATCGGTGAGTGCGCTCGCGGAGTACGCGACGGCGCGCAAACTCGTTAAGAAGGACGCCGCGAAGGCGGTCGAGGCGGCGGTGCGCGCGAACCCAACAATCTTCGCCCTCGAAGGCGACGGGGACGCGCTGACTATCGTCACCACCCGCGAGGGTCTCGCGCCGGGGGTGCGCGCGGAGGACACGAGCCACTCCTTCGCGCACCGGCTGACCGAGCCGCTCGCCGCCCCGCCGCCGGAGCCGAGGGTTCGCCCCGAGCGCCCGGTCATCAACGACAACTGGTACAACGAGATTATTGTGCCGACGGACGCGGAGGATGAGGAGGACGAGGACGAAGCGCCCTCCTCCGTGCTGACCGAACTGCTCGCCGCGCACCAGGACGCGGTCGCCGAACCGCCACTCGACACCGCCGTGACGCCCGCCGAGGCGCAGGAAGAAGTGGCGGCGGAACTGGAGGAGGTCGTCGCGGACGCGGCGGACGTCTCCACGCCCGCCGGTGCGCTCGAACAGGCGCTGACGAGCGATCCGCGCTTCGTCGCCTTCGGGTCGGAATATTACTTGCGGGACTTGCTGGAATCGTACGGCCGCAACGACACGCGCCGTGTGATGGAGTACATCCGCGAGCGGGGCGAACCGCTCGCGGATGTCGATGTGCTGCTCGATCTCTACGGCAAGCGGCGCACCGACCCCGGCTTTGCCGCCACCTGCTTCTCCCTCAACGCGCACCTCGCGACGGAGAAGGATTTCGAGTTCGTCGGCACCGCCGAGCGCCGCCTCTGGAGCGTCGATGGCCTGCCGACGATCGGCTCCGAGAAGCGGAAGGCGACGGACATTGGGCAGGACTACCGCGTGCTGCTCGATTACTCGAGCGCCGTGGACGAGGCGTACGGCGCGAGCGCTGAGGAGTACGTCGAGCACATCCTGACGTACTACGAGTACGAGTACGGCGTGCTGCCGCTCGATGGCGAGCTGGCGCAGTTCTTCCCGCAGCAGTACACGCGCGGTCAGCGCGCGGCGGTAGTGACATTCGAGGCGCCGCAACATTACCTGACGTTCAACGTCGAGATCCGCTTCCCTACCGGCAACCGGGGCGGCTTCCTGAGCGGCTTCAGCACCTTCTTTCATGAAAACCTCATCCCCGGCGCGCTCTTCACCATCGAGCGCGGCGACACTGTCGGCACCTACCGCATCCAATACTTGCAGGTGAGCGCGCAGGAGCGAAAACTGCTGCAAGTGGACGAGAAGAAGGGGAAATTCGCCTTCAAGCCCGTCACCTTCTACTGCGCGACCGCGCCGAACATGGTGCTCACCGAGCAGCGGCTGCCGCGCCTCGCGCAGATGAAGCCGCTGGACGCGCGCAATCGCCGCGTGCTGCCGAAGGTGATCGGGGCCGCGTTCGAGCGCATCGGGGAGAACGTTGGGGACGCAAGTGCACCGCGCTACCTCGCGGAGTTCGACGACCTCTACGCCGTCGCCAACATCGAACGTCCCACCTCCACCGAAGCCCTCCGCGCCATCCTGACCTCCGGCAGCGGCGGCTTCGCGGAGGAGGACGGACTGTACTACTACTCGCCTTCGGCGTAGCGAGGACTAAGGCTGCGGGCGCCCTCTGGGCGGCATGAGGACTACGTAGAGACGAAATCCCGAATCACTTAGTCCTCAGTCCTTAGTCCTCCAAGGGACTTGGAGATGGCAGAAAACGAGAACGAGCGAGACGCGCGGATCGACGCGGATGTCGCGTTTATGCAGGAACTGGAAGCGCTCGAAGCGGGCGCTGCGGGTGTGGACGACGAGCCGCTCGATCTGGAAGCGGATGTGCGGGAGCCAGCCGATGAGCCGCGCGGTGACATCGCCGCGCGGCTGCGTGACCCGCACCTGAAATTCGGCTCCCTCCGCTTCCTCTCCGGCCTGACGCGGGGGGAGTCCGGCCCGGTGCGGGAGGTGTGGCCCACCCTGCCCGTCGAGCGACGGCGGCGGCTCGTCCGCGCGATGAACGACCTGGCGGAACTCTCCGTCGAACTGGACTTTGCGCGCGTGCTGCGGATCGCGATGCGCGACACCGACGCGGATGTGCGGATGCACGCAATCGAGGCGCTCTGGGAATACGAGGGGACCGACCTCCTCACCGCGCTCCTCAGCGTCGTGCAGTACGACGAGTCCGCGCACGTGCGGCAGGCGGCGGCGAAGGCTCTTGCCCCCTTCGCGGTGCGCGCCGTGACGGGCAACGTGCCGGAGCCGCTGACGACACAACTGCACGACACGCTGCTCGCGACCGCACAGAATCTGCGCGAGCCGATTGAGATCCGTCGCCCCGCGATCGAGTCGCTCGGCGCGTTCCTTGACGCTCCGGGCGCCGCGCTCATCGCCGACCTCTACGACCGGGGCGACCCCGAGGACCGTGCGAGCGCGCTGCACGCGATGGGCCGCAATGTCGATCCCCGCTGGCTCGCCACTGTGCGCGCCGAGACCGAGGCGGAGGAGAGCGAGGTCCGGTTCGAAGCGGCCCGCGCACTCGGTGAGATCGGGCAGGCAGAGGGCGTGCCGGACCTGATCGCGCGCCTCGATGACGAGGATCGCGCCGTCCGGCTGGCGGCGGTCCTCGCGCTCGGGCAGATCGGTAGCCGCACCGCGACGAGCGCCCTGCGCGAGCACCGCGCCGATGCCGACGACGAGGACTGGACCGACGCCATCGACGCAGCCCTGATCGAAGCGAGTTACGCCGACCAGCCGCTTTCCCCCTTGTAGCACGGATTCCCGCCCGATGCCGCCGAGGAATTAACCCTCAATTCCATCACCACGGGGAAGCAGGGCCGATGCGCGGTCATGTCCGTCATGCTATACTCGTCGCTCGCATGGCAATCGCCCCGACAGCCGGGGACGGGAGAGGGAAGCGGCGTGGATCGGTGGCAGAGGTTGCGCGGGGTTATCCTGGCATGTGCGCTCATCCTGGCATCCCTGTCCCCGGTGACGGCGCAACGACCGGCTGCGTGCGCGTGCGGCCCGGCGGAACCGGCCGCTCCCATCCCGCCCAATTATGTCATCAAGGGTGTACCTCTCGTCGGCCAGTGGTGGAACCTCTCCTGCGAGTTTGCCGCCACCGCCGCCGCCACTGGATATTACGGTGCGCCTGTCTCGCAGCAGACGCTCCTGAATGAGATCGGCTACGACCCCAACCCGCATCGGGGGTTCCGCGGCCGGATCACCGGGCCGTGGGGTGGCACGCAGGATTACGGCGTCTACGCCGAGCCAATCGCCGAGACGCTCAGGGGATACGGATTTGCCGGCTCGTATGTCTTCTACGGCGATGAGGACCTGCTGCGCGGCGCGGTCGCCGATGGACATCCGGTGGTTGCCTGGGTCACCGGGACATGGCGCGCCTCGGTGCGCTACGTGCAGACCTACGATGGTGAGCGGTATTCGCTGATCCCGTACGAGCACGCCGTGACGGTCTACGCCTACGATGAGGAGGGTGTCTGGGTGATGGACCCGACGTACCCGGCGAAGTACGAGGTCGATTGGGAGACGTTTCGCTTCGCGTGGTCGCAGTTCGACGGGATGGCGCTGGTCGTTGCCCGCTGAGACCGAAGCAACCCACGCGCTCGGATAGCCGTAGATGAATTGAGCGATGCCGGAGAAATGGGCAGCGCGAACGGCACAGAGCGAGGGGATTCACCATCACTGCAAAATTCCGCGAACCCGTCAACGGCCTGACCCATCTCATCGGGGTGATCCTCTCGGTCGTCGCGCTCGGCGTGCTGCTGGGGATGGCGATCAACACGCGCGATATGGGTCGACTGGTCGGCTTCACCATCTTCGGGATCAGCCAGATCGCGCTCTACACGGCGAGCACGCTCTATCATTCCCTGCCGCTCGCCCCGGCGGCCGTCGCGCGGTGGCGGCGGATCGACCACATGATGGTCTTCGTGCTGATCGCAGGGACGTACACGCCGATCTGCCTCGTCGTGCTCGGCGGCGGCTGGCGGTGGGGGATGCTCGGCACGATGTGGGGGCTGGCCCTCGGTGGCCTGATCCTCAAGACGCGCTGGATGCACGCGCCGAAGTGGCTCTCCACCGGCATCTACCTCGTGATGGGCTGGGCCGCCATCATCGCCGCGCCGACGCTCTTCCGCGCCCTACCGACGGGCGCGATGTACTGGATCATCGCGGGGGGCGTCGTCTACAGCATCGGCGCGGTGATCTACGCCCTCAAGCGCCCGAACCTCATCCCCGGCGTCTTCGACGCGCACGCCCTCTGGCATCTCTTCGTGCTCGCGGGGAGCGCCTGTTTCTTCTGGGTGATGGTGCAATACGTCGCGCCGGTCGTCTAGCGACCGACCAGGACAGACCCGACCGTATGAATGATCCGGTATCTGTGTAAGGGGGCCGGACGTGCGGGCTCTGATCGTGACCGAGAACATCACTCTGGACGGGGTGATCGATGCGCGGGATGGGTGGTTCTCGCCTTACGGCGGCGACGATATCGCGGCGGTCAACCGGGAGCACATGGCGGCCGCCGATGCGGTCCTGCTGGGGCGCGTGACCTATGAGCAGTTCGCCGGGTACTGGCCCGCCCAGACCGATGACACCACCGGCGTCTCAGACTACCTGAACCGCACGACCAAGTACGTCGTCTCGTCGTCGTTGACCACGACCGACTGGCAGAACACGACGATCCTCGGCGGCCCGCTCGCGGGCGACATCGCGACGCTGAAGCGGCAGCCCGGCAAGGAGATCGTCGCCACCGGCAGCGTCACCCTCGTCCGGTCACTCGGGCGCGAGAGCCTCATCGACGGCTACCGGCTTTTCGTCCACCCGGTCGTCCTCGGGCATGGGCGGCGTCTCTTCCCCGACGGGATCGACCGCAAACTGCGACTCGTCGATACCAGGACTTTCCACTCGGGCGTCGTGCTGCTGTCGTATCAGATGGTACGCGCGGATGACGACGGGGCACGCTGACCGCGACTCCCCGACGTACATCAGCCCTCGGCCTTCAGTGCTTCGAGCGTGTGAATCTGATCCTGCCGCATCTGGGCGATGAGGTCGGCCACGCTGGCGAACTTCGCGTCGCCACGCAGCCAGTGGTGGAAGTGGACGCTGATCGTCTTGTCGTAGAGGTCGCCGTCCCAGTTGATGAGGTTCGGCTCGACGGAGCGGGGGCCGTTGTCGAACTGCGGGCGGGGGCCAATGTAGGTCATCGCGGGATGGTGCGTCGGGTCTTCCTCAATCGTCACCCATGTCGCGTAGATGCCATCCTTCGGCACAACGACGCCCGGTTGCACCCGCACATTCGCGGTCGGGAAGCCGATCTGCCGACCGCGCCCCGCACCCCGCACCACCGGCCCGCGCAGCGCGTACGGCCTGCCGAGGAGCCGCGCCGCCTCCGCCACCCGCCCCGCGAGCAGGCGCTCCCGAACATTCGTGCTGCCGATCATCTCGCCCCCCGGCGCGTCGTCCAGATGGATACGCGGGAGCACATGGAGGGTGTACCCGAACGTCTCACCGAGCGCACGCAGCACATCGGTGTTTCCCTCGCGCCCCTTGCCAAAGGCGAAATCGTCGCCCACCCAGACCTCGACGGGTTGCACGGCGCGCGCGATCGCCGCCATGAAATCCTGCGCGGTAGTGTTCGCAGTCTCGCGCGTGAAGGGGTAGATGACGAGCACATTGACGCCGAGCGCCGCCATCAGCGCCGCCTCATCGTCCACGGTCGTGATGCGCGGCGGCGCGGAATCCGGCGCGAGCACCGCGCGGGGGTGCGGATCGAACGTGACGACGACGGAGCGCACACCGCGCGCCCGCGCCCGCTCGACGACGAGGCCGATCAGCTGCTGATGCCCGCGATGGACGCCATCAAACGTCCCAATCGTCAGCACTGATGGCGCGGCGGGCAAATCCGCGAACGAACGCACCACCTGAGTACTGAGTGGGGAGGGGCTACCCGGTTTAGGCATCGTTGCGCGTTCGCGTCGTGTCCACCATCGCCTCGATACTGGCACTCAGTACTCACTACTCAGTACTCGTCACTACTTTTTTTGGTCGCCACGCGCCGTCCGCGCCAAACCCGACGCCGCGCCAGTTCCCCGCCGCGTCGTATGCGCGGACATTGACCGCACGGAGCGCCGCGCCGTCCGCGATGGCCTTCCCCTGCGCCCAGTCGCGCGCGGTGGCATCATCGAGCAGGAGAGCAGGCCAGTCCGCGAGCGCGGCGTCGGGGTGCACCGCCACCTGCGGCCACGCCGCGCGGAGGTCCGGCAGGGCCGCGAGTGCATCGAGCGACCACGCCTCGCACAACCGGAACGGGCCGGAACGCAGCCGCACCAGTTGCGCCAGCGTCCCCCCGCACCCGAGCAGATTCCCCAGATCGCGCGCGAGGGCACGGATGTACGTGCCCGCCCCACAGTCTACCACCAGCCATGCCACCGGAGGAGACCACGCGACGAGTGCGATCCGGTGCACCGTCACCCGCCGCGCCGGGACATCCACCACCTGCCCCGCTCGTGCCAGCGCGTACGCCCGCTTGCCCCCAATGTGGATCGCGGAGTACGCGGGCGGTATCTGCGCGATCGTGCCCGTGAACTGTGGCAACCGCTCCCGCATCATCTCAAGGGATATGTGCGAGGCGTCGCGCTCGTCGCGCACCCAGCCGTCGAGGTCGTCGGTTTCCGTCGTCGTGCCGAGGAGCACCGCCGCGAGGTAGGTCTTGCCACGCGCGGAGAGGTACTCGACGACCTTCGTCGCCTCCCCGACGCAGACCGGGAGCACGCCCGTCGCCGCCGGATCGAGCGTGCCCGCGTGCCCGACATGCCGCTCGCCCGTCAGCCGCCGTACCCGCGCCACGACATCGTGCGCCGTCCACCCCGTGGGTTTGTCGATCACGAGTATGCCGGAGAGAATATTCCTGCTCCTCTGAAGTAACGAGTCGGTAATGAGCGGTGTGACCTTTCTGTAGGAGGCATTCCGTCATGGGTTCCTTGTGTCCTGCTCGTTACTCGCTACTCTCACACCGCCCGCCGCGCGGCGGCGACGCCCCAGCGATCCACAATCATGCCATCGCGCACGATCACGAGTTCATCGACGAGGTTCGCGACAGGGCAGGAGTGGATTGGGATAATTTCGAGCATCTCCCCGATGCGGACATCGCTGCCGTGCGGATCAAGCCGCAGCCAGCCATGCTCCTCTGAGAGTCCGACGATTTGGATATCTTCCCTGCCGACGACGATGCCGTGCCCGCCGCTCGATGTCATGCCGTGCACGCCCTTATCCGACGTGAGCGTCTTCGACCCCGCATCCATCACCGCCCGCTCGCGCGCCGAGTGGCTGACGACGGTGGCGAGGACGCGCAGGGCGCACCGCTTCGGCGCGACGACGCCGAGGCCGACCTGCATCGCGTCGTAGAAGACGTAGTTGCCGGGGCGCATCTCCGTGATGCCGGGGACGCTCGCCGCCGCCGGGCCGCCGGGCGTCGAGCCGCTGCTGACGCGTGCCGGGGGCAGCCCCGCCTCCGCCAGCGCGTTCGCCGTCGCGACGAGCGTGCGCGACGCCGCCCGCCCGACCTCCGCCTGCTCCTCCGGGTCCGGGGCGGCGTACGTCTGCCCCTCATGCATGCAAATGCCGCCGAAGCGCAGGCCTGGAGTCTCCGCCACCTGCCGTGCGAGCGCGACCGCAGGCACACCGGGCTTCACCCCGACGCGCCCCAGTCCGGTGTCCACCTTGACGAGCACCTCCAGCGGCGCGCGCACATCGCTGAAGACGCTCGCGAGCGCGGCGACTCCTTCCGGGCTGTCCACGATGGTCGAGACAGTCATGCCGGGTCGCCGGGCCAGGGCGAGCAGCCGCTGCGCCTTTTGCGCCGTCACGAGGGGGTAGCAGATGAAGATGTCCATGATCTCCGCATCCGCCAGCGCCTCCGCCTCACCGAGTTTCGCGCAGGTCACGCCGACGGCCCCGGCTTCCGATTGCATCCGCGCGATCTCCGGCGTCTTGTGCGTCTTGATGTGCGGGCGGAGCGCGACCCCGTTCGACATCGCCACCGCCGCCATCTCCGTGATATTCCGCGTGAGCGCGTCCAGATCGACGATCACGCTCGGTGTATCAAGCTCCCCGTACCGCATCCCGCCTCCCTTTACGAAGTACGAACCGCCAGGATGCCAAGCGGGAAGGGGATTCCACACAGAGCGCACAGAGGACACAGAGGACACAGAGAAAATCCAATATACTTCTTTCTTCTCTGGGCGCACTGTGTGCTCTGCGTCCTCTGTGTCCTCTGTGTTCGCATTCCATCCCGGCGTCCTGGCGATTCAACTTTCCCTATGCTTCCGCGATGATGCCCGCGAGGACGTCGGGATCGACGTTGCCGCCGGAGAGGATGACGCCGACGCGCTTCCCTGCCACCGGGATTTTCCCCGCGAGGATCGCCGCGACGCCGACCGCGCCCGTCGGCTCGACGAGAATCTTGAGGCGGAAGAGGAGGAATCGGAGCGCCGCCTTGATCTCGTCGTCGTTGACGAGCACGACCGCTTCGAGGTGCTCCCGCTCGATGGGGAAGGTCAGGCTGCCCGGTGCGAGCGTGCGGATGCCGTCGGCAATCGACGCGGGCGGCAGGACGCTGACGATCCTCCCCTGCTGCAAGGAGAGGTAGGTGTCGTTGCCATCCTCCGGCTCGACGCCGAAGATGCGGATCTGCGGCCACGCCGCGCGGGCCGCGAGGCAACTGCCGCTAATGAGGCCGCCCCCGCCGACGCAGGAGACGAGAATGTCCAGCGGCGGCGCCTGGTCGCGCATCTCGTAGACCGCCGTCCCCTGCCCGGCGATGATGTACGGATCGTCGTACGGCGGCACGACGACGAGGCCGCGCTCCTCGCCCAGTTGCCGCGCAATCGCCTCACGGTCCTCCGTCAGGCGGTTGTAGCGCACGACCTCCGCGCCGTAGCCCCGCGTCGCCGCGACCTTCGTGGCGGGCGCGTCGTGCGGCATGACGATCACGGCGGGGATGCCGAGCAGATGGCTCGACAGCGCGACGGCCTGCGCGTGGTTGCCGGACGAGAACGCGACGACCCCGCGCGTTCGCTCCTCCGGCGTCAGGACGCTGAGGCGGTTGAACGCGCCCCGGAACTTGAACGCGCCCGCGCGCTGGAGGTTCTCGCACTTGAGGTAGAGTTCCGCGTCCACCCGTTCGTTCAGGGTGCGCGAGGTAATCACGGGCGTGACGTGCGCGTGCCCGGCGATCCGCCGCGCCGCCGCCTCCACATCCGCAAAAGTGACCGCCGGTGCCGCCGCGTCCGTGACCATGCGTTGCTTCCCTCCCCTGCCCGCTTCTCCCCGCCCGCACCACACCGGTTGTCGCGTGGTCATCGGGACACTTGACTGTATCATAGCGCGACGGCACGTTACACATCCGAAACAGAGCGCGAAGGGGAAAGGCGGGGAATGACGGCGATGGGACGAGAAACGCGCGTATTCGGTTGATTGAACCTTGTATACTGTGCGCGCGAGGGACAGACACAATCAAGGGGGAAAACGATGCACGACGGGCACGGAAAAGTATCACAGTTACGATCAGGGAACGACCTTCATCTATCGCGGCGGCGCTTCCTCGCGGCGCTGGCGGCGGGCGCGGGCGCGGCGGCACTCGCCGCATGCGGCGGCGGCTCGACCGCGACGGACACGCCCAAGGCCGCAACGACGACGGGCGCGACGACCACAAACGCGACCGCCGCGAATCCCGCCACCGCCCCTGCGGGCGCGAACCCCACCGCCGCCACCACCGGCAATGCGACCGTTGCGTCATCGTCGGCGGTTGCGGTCGCGCCTGCGGGCAAGGGCAAGGTGTTGCGGTTCTCGCGCAACGCGGAGCCGGGATTCCCCTTCATCGGGTGGTCCTCCGAGGACAACGCCAGCGAGTTCACGATGATCAACATCTACGACGGCCTCGTGCGCCCGACGAAGGACGGACAGGGGGTCGAACCCGCCCTCGCCACCAAATGGGAGACGAGCGCGGACGGCAAGACCTGGACCTTCGCGCTGCGGGACGCGAAGTTCTCCGACGGCAAGCCGCTTGTCGCGGCGGATGTGAAGGCTTCCCTCGATATGTGCCGGATGGGGCCAAAATCGCAATGGAAGGACACGTACAAGGCGATCACCGACGTGCAGGCTGCGGACGACAAGACGGTGAAGATCATCCTCTCGCAGCCGCACCCGCCGCTGCTGGCGGAACTGGCAATGTGGACGGCGCAAACCATGCCTGCCGACATGGCGCTGGCCGTCGACCAGGAGGGCTACAACACCTACAAAACACGCGGCACGGGTGCCTATTTCTGCGAGGGCTGGAAAAAGGGCGACGTGATGGTCCTCAAGAAGAACCCCAACTACTGGAAGACCAACAACGGCCCGGACGAGGTGCGCATCGAGTACATCCCGGACGACAACTCGCGCATCCTCAAGCTGCAGGGCGGCGAGACCGACGCGATCGACTTCGTGCCGCTCAGCCAGATCCAGAGCCTGAATCAGGGAAACACCAAGGCGCAGGCCTTCACGATCCAGACCTACTTCACCCTGCCGATGAATATCACGATCAAGCCGCTCGACGACAAGAATGTTCGGCAGGCGCTCAACTACGCGCTCGACAAGGAGGCGATCCTCAAGGCCGTCTTCTTCGGCCAGGCGAAGTTCCAGAATTCCCCGATCCCTCCCGGCACCTACTGGGACAAGAACCTCAAGGGCTATCCGTTCGACCTCGACAAGGCGAAGCAACTGATGGCGGCATCCTCCGTCCCGAAGGGCTTCACCTTCGAGCAGACCATCGCCTCCGGCAACAACGTCGCCCAGGCGGTCGCGACGATCGCCAAGGACCAGTGGGCGAAGATCGGCGTGACCGTCAACATCTCGCAGATCGAGGCGAGCAGCCTGAGCGCCAAGCGCAAGGAAGGGTCGCTGATGGCGTGGACCGGCGGCTGGACGAACGACATGAGCGACCCAACGGAGATCGCGAACCGCATCCTGCGCGGCGGCACGAGCACGCTCGGTGCGTACACGCGCTACAACAACCCGATGCTGAATACCCTGATCGACTCCGCAGACCTGGAGCAGGACCCGAAGAAGCGCGAGATGCTCTACAGTCAGGTGCAGCAGACCTACCTCGACGACGCCCCGCAGGTCTTCATCGCCTATCCGCCCGCCACCGCCGCCTGGCAGACCTCCGTCACGGGCTTCAGCCTCGACACCCTCTCCTTCTACCGCTTCGAGGATGTCCGGGTGAACAAATAAGGGGTTGGGGGGTTAGGATTCCCCACTCCCCTTGCATATCCCGCGCATCCGGCATATTGTCAACGCATTGCACCGTCGCACCATCATTCGAGGAGAGGGAGAAACCATGGCACAGATGACCACCATCGGCACCGATGTTTTGCGGCGCGACGGCCCGGAGAAATTGACCGGGCGCGCCCAGTACGCCGGGGACATCCGCCTGCCGGGGATGCTCTACGCGCGGCTCGTGCTCAGCCCGCATGCCAGCGCGAAAATCGGCAGCATCGACACGGAGGTGGCGCGGCAGGCGCCCGGCGTCCGCGCCGTCTACACCGCGAATGACCTCGAGGGAACGCTGAAAGGCTCCGAGTCCGGCTCGCGGCGGCTGAACTTCCTCGCGAAGGATCGCGTCGTCTTCGCCGGGCAACCCGTCGCGGTCGTCCTCGCGGAGACGGAGGCGCAGGCCGAGGATGGCGCGGCGGCAGTCGCGGTGGCGTACGAGCCATCCGCCGCCGTGACCGACCCGATCAAGGGAATGCGGGACGGTGCCCCGCGCGTGCGCGAGCACATGGCGACGGGCGCGCAGGAGCAGGATTTGCACGCCTCCGTTGCCGCCGAAGAGAAGGAGGAGGAGCACGAGGACCTGCACGACAACGTCTCCAACACGCTCCACTTCCACCGGGGCGATGTCGAGGCGGGGTTCCGCGAGGCGGACATCGTCGTGGAGGATACGTACAAGATCGCCGGTGTCCACCAGGGGTATCTGGAGACGCAATCCTGCACCATCGCGCCCGACCCCGTGACGGGCGGCGTGACGATCTACACGAGCACGCAGGCGCAGTTCATGACGCGCGACGAGGTGGCGAACGCCCTCGGCCTGCCGACGAACCAGGTGCGCTGCGTCGCGATGACCGTCGGCGGCGGCTTCGGGGCGAAGTACGTGCTGATCGAACCCTTCGTCGCCTCGCTCGTGATGAAGACGAAGCGGCCCGTGCACTTCCAGTACACCCGCAGCGAGGACTTCCTCGCTGCGAACCCCTCACCGTACGCCGTGATCGAGTGCAAGACGGGCGCGAAGAAGGACGGCACGCTGACGGCGATGCAGGCGCGCGTCGTCTTCGATACCGGCGCGTACGCTGGGTCAGCGCTCGGCATCGCCTGCCTGCTGATCGGCGGCTACTACCGCTTCCCGCACCTCGACATTCGCGGCTACGAGGTCGTGACGAACAAGCCGGGCGTCGGGGCGTACCGCGCGCCGGGTGCGCCGCACGCAAGTTTCGCCATCGAGTCCCAGATGGACGACATCGCGGACAAACTCGGCATGGACCCGCTCGACCTACGGCTCAAGAACGCCATCGTCGAGGGCGACCTCTGGCCGGACGGCAACCCGTGGCCGAAGGTTGGCCTCGTCGAGTGCCTCGAAGCGCTGCGCGCGCACCCTTTGTGGCAGAAGCGCCACAACCTCCCCGCGAACGAGGGCATCGGCATCGGCGCGGGCGGCTGGCCCGGTGGGCGCGGCCCCGCCGCTGCCGCGTGCCGGATGGATCCGGGGGGCACCCTGACGATCAGCGTCGGCGCGGTGGACCTCACCGGGCAGACGACGACCTTCGCGATGATCGCCGCCGAGGCGTTCGGCATCTCGGCGGACAAGGTGCGCGTCGTCACGCACGACACGGAGGCCGCGCCGCACTCCCCCGGCAGCGGCGGCAGCCAGATCACCTACACCGTCGGCAAGGCGGTGCTGGAGGCGGCGAACGAGGCGCGCACGCAGGCGCTCGCCATCGTCGCGCAGGAACTGGAAGCCTCGGTCGAGGACCTTGAGATCGTCGGCGAGAATGTGCAGGTGAAGGGCGTGCCGGACCGGCAGGTCTCCCTCACCACCGTGTCGAAGTTGCAGACGAGTAAGTACAAGCCCGTCTGGGGCAACGGCGCGAGCGCGCAGCAGGTAATCGCGGCGGGCTTCGCGGCGCACCTCGCGCACGTGCGCGTCGATCCCGACACCGGCGAAATCACCGTGCTGGAGTACGTCGCGGCGCAGGATGTCGGGCACGCGCTCAACCCGCCCGCCGTCATCGGGCAGATTCAGGGCGGCGCGGTGCAGGGCCTTGGCTTCGCCCTCTTCGAGCAGATGATCTACGACGACAACGGTCAGTTGCTCACCGGCTCGTTCATGGACTACGCGATCCCGACCACGATGCAGGTGCCGGAGATCGAGACGATCCTCGTCGAGGTGCCCGCGCCGGACGGCCCATTCGGGGCGCGCATCGTCGGCGAGCCGCCGATTATCCCCGGCCCGGCGACGATCGCCAACGCGATGAAGGCGGCGACGGGCAAGCGGTTCACCTCCGTCCCGATCAACGCGCAGGATGTCTACACGGCGATGCATGGAGGACAGGACTGAGGACTGAGAGTGCGACGGGCTATACCTCGTCATGACATGGGGGTTCTGGCACATTCTCGGTGATGACATTTCGTCGCTTTCGCCCGCTGCGCCTACCACGCCAACTGATCGAGCGGCGCGCCCTCTCTCTGGCAATGCATGAGGAGAGTTTTCCGGATGCAGCCGAAGGAACCACATCTACCTACATCACCGAGAGTGTGCCAGAGCCGACATGGGGTACACATTTCGGTCATGGTTTTGACGGATTTCCGATCGGGAAGTGGTATGGTGTTGATCGCGACGAGACAAAGAACAAGGAGACGCAGATGCAGACCGGGATCAGTCCCCTCTCCGTGATTGAGCGCCTCGACGATGCGATCAACCGGCACGATCTCACTGCCCTGACGGCGTGCTTCGCGCCCGACTATGCGAGCGACTTCCCGGCACATCCGGACCGCGCCTTCCGCGGGCATGAGCAGATGCGTAAGAACTGGACGCAAATCTTCGGCGGTGTGCCCGATATCGCGGCGACGCTGCTGCGCTCGGCAGTGGCGGGCGACACGGCATGGGCCGAGTGGGATTGGCGAGGCACGCGTGTCGATGGCGCACCGTTCGCCATGCGCGGGGTGACCATCGTCGGCGTGGCGGATGATCGGATTACTTGGGCGCATATGTACATGGAGCCGGTCGAGACAAGCGGTGCTGGCTCCGACGCCGCCATTCACCGGGCCGCCGGTGGCGGAGTACCCGCATGACGATTCTCATCGCGGGCGGCACCGGCATCCTCGGGACGCGAGTCGTGCAGCTGCTGACGGCGCGCGGGCTCACGGTACGTGTCATGACGCGGGATCCCGCCCGTGCCCGACACCTCGCGGGCGATCGCGTCGAGATCGTCCCCGGCGATGTACGGGAGCCGGAGACGCTCACGGACGCAATGGCGGGTGCCGAGGCGGTGATCTCGGCAATCCAAGGCTTCAGCGGGACAGGTGGCGACAATCCGCAGACGGTGGATGGCGAGGGGAACGCCAACCTGATCCAAGCCGCGCGCGCAGCTGGCGTACAACACTTCATCCTCATCTCGGTGCAGGGCGCGGCACCGGATCATCCGATGGAGCTCTTCCGGATGAAGTTCCGCGCCGAGCAGGAGTTGCGGGCGAGCGGGCTGACGTGGACGATCATCCGACCGACGGCTTCCATGCAGACGTGGGCGAATATAATCGGGGAACCGCTCGTCAAGAGCGGCAAGACCCGCATCTTCGGGCGCGGGACGAACCCGATCAACTTCGTCTCGGCGGACGACGTCGCTACATTTGTTGACTGTGTCGTTACCGATCCCGTGACGCACGGCGAGATAATCGAGGTCGGCGGACCGGAGAACCTGAACATGGAGCAGTTTGCACGATCGTTCGAGCATGCGACGGGAAAGGGTGGCACGGTAAGCCGCGTGCCCTTGCCGATGATGCGGCTGATGGCGGTGCTACTGCGCCCGGTGAAGCCAACGATGGCGCGGCAGATCCAGGCGGGGATCGTCATGGACACGCAGGACATGTCATTCGACACCGCAGAGACCAAACGTCGCTATCCGTTGGTGGTGCCTACGCGATTGGCGGAGGTGGTCCGACGCGACTATCGCGAGGACGCGTGAGTCGAGCGCGGACCGCAGCGGCCCCACTTCCGTCACCGATGTGACCGGAATGTGTACCCCATGTCTCGTGACGAGGTGTGCGATGGGCGGCGGTGGAAAGTCCACCGCCGCCTTGTGTTGGGTACGGTCACGCAATCGCGTACGTCACCCGTAGCGTCACCGTCACGGTCGTCTCGCCGGCCTGAATGGGCGGCGGCGCGGCGGAACCGGCGGCCGTGGTTGCGGCAGGCGCCGCAGCAGCGACCGGGCGCGGCGGCGGGGGCGTCGTGCTCTGGTCATCAATCGTCATCACGATGCCGACCGCCACGCCGGTCGCCTTGGCGAGGGTGTCCGCCTTGGTGCGGGCGTTCTGCACCGCCTGCTCCCGCGCCACGCGGCTCGCCGCCTCGGGGTCCGCCAACCCGAACGAGACGCCGCCGACCTGATTCGCGCCCGCTTTCGTCACCGCGTCGAGCAGTTGCCCGACCCTGGTGATGTCCCGCACCGTCACATTGACGTTGTTCGAGACGCGGTAGCCCGTCAGCACGGGCGCGCCGTTCTGCGGGTAGTTGTACTGCGGCTGCACGGAGTAGCCGGTCGTCTTTACGTCCTTGTTCACGTCCACGCCGCCCTGCTTGAGGGCGTCAAGGATCGCGTTTGTCTTCGTGTTGACGCTGTTCTGCGCGTCCGCGACGGTCGGGTTCGTCTCCGTCACCCCCGCCGAGAAATAGGCGATGTCCGGCGCGAGCGTCGCGGTGCCCGTGCCGCTGACGGCAATGGTCCGCTGGAGCGCGCCGGATGAACCGGGCGCGGGAGTGGGGGTTTCCGCAGCGGTTGGGCCGCCGAGCGTCATCGACACGATGAGCGTCCCCGCGAGCGCGACGGCAACGAGCGACGCGCGGCGTGCAACGATTGATCGCATGAAACCTGCCTCCTACGCATGGTGAACGACACCCACCCCGTGGGCTAGAGGGGAAACGTCGCGGCGCGCCGAAACGTTCCACGCCCCGGCGACTCGTCGTGTGCCAGAATACCACGGGGGCGCCGGCGAGATCCCGCCGACACCCCACGAGGCATCAATCGATTGTGCAGGCCGTTCTTCCGCACTTCGCGCGGTACGGTCGTTATTCCGCTTGCTTTGCCGCCGCCATCGCCTTGCCGATGTACGCGCCGTACTCCGCCATGCGCGGGTCGAGGGAGGGGTGGATGTCTTGCGGCGACTCATTCTCGTACATCGTTTGCAACGATTTCTCGATGCCGGGGGTGCCGCCGGTGAACTCCTGTACGAGTCCTTGCCATCGCTGCGCGAGGGCCTGCACCTTCGGGTCCGCCGGGTCGGTCCCCTTGTCCATCTCGTCGCGTACCTCGGCCATCAGTCGCGGCCACTCGGCCTCAACCTCCTTGATGCGCCCCTCCCCGACCGTCTCGCGCCGCTGCTTGAGCCACTCCTGTTGTTCGGCGGTGTAGTACTTCTCCGTCATGTTCATCCTCTCGATCACTTGCAGGAACGTTTCGGCGGAGACCTGCTCCCGCGACCGGAGGCCGCGCGCAATCGCCTCCAACCGCGCGCACACCTCCGTCTGCCGCGCGATTTGCTGTCGCAGGTGCGTCAGATGCAGATCGATCACCCGTTCCGGCGCGAAATCGCCGTGGTTCAGGCACTCCCGTATCTCCTCCAGCGCGAAGCCGAGTTGCCGGAGCGAGACGATCTGCTGCAACCGCGCGATCTCCCCCTCGCCGTACAGGCGGTACCCCGCCTCCGTGTGGCGCGACGGCACGAGCAGGCCGAGCGCGTCGTAGTGGTGGAGCGCCCGCACCGAGACGCCCGTGCGCCTCGCCAGTTCGCCCACCTTCATCCCTTCGGGCCGCATTCATCCTCCTTTCAAACCCTCGTCGCCCGTCACGTTCGTCGCCACGAATGTACCGTACATCCTGACGCAGCGTGAGGGTCAAGGGGTTTGGGGATTGAATCACCTCGAACCCCGAACCCAAACCATGCATCGCATATACTACCCACGCGATCACGAAGATTACTCCCCTTCCCGACGGGAAGGGCCGGGGGTGAGGGCAGATGGAAATCGGCATTGGATTGGACCTGACGGCGCGGCTGACGTTCGATGAGCAGCGCGACGCGATTGGTGAGGCGGTGCGGCTCGGCTACCAATCCGCGTGGACGCCCGCCGGGTTCGCGCCGGACGCCTTCATCACGTGCACGCAGTGGACGCAGGCGGCGGACGCGATCGATCCGGCGCGCGGCTTCAAGACGGGCATCTCGGTCGTGCCCGCGCCCCTCTGGTCCGTTCCCTCCCTCGCCGGCGTCGCCGCGACGGTCGGGCAGCTGGCGGGCAGCCGGTTCTCGCTCGGCATCGGCACCGGGAGCATCACGAGCGCGCCGTACCGCGCGATGTTCGGCCTCGCCAATCACCCGCCGATCGCAATGATGCGCGACTATCTCGTCACGCTGCGCGGGCTGCTGGCGGGTGAGACGGTCGAGCACACGGGGCCAACCGTCTCGCTCCACGGCGCGCGGCTCAACTGGCCGTGGGAACGCCCGCAGGTGCCGGTGCTCCTCGCCGCGCTCGGACCGCAGATGCTCCGGCTCGCGGGCGAGGCATCGGATGGTGCAGCGCTCAACTGGTGCTCGCCGGAGCAGATCGCGTGGAGCCGGGAGCGCGTCGTGGAGGGGGCAAGGCGCGCGGGCCGCGACCCGGCAGGCGTGAAGATCGTCGAGTACATCCGCGTCTGCGTGGACGACGACGAGGACGCCGCGCGGCGTAGCCTCGCGCGGGCGGTGATGGGTTACGCGATGGCGTCCCCCGGCGCGAACAAGGCGCTGGGATATCGCGCCCACTTCGCCCGCATGGGCTTCGATAACGCCCTCAACGACCTCGAAGCGAAGCGCGACAACGGCGCGTCCGAGGATGCGATCATCGAGGCATTCCCGCGCGAACTGCTCCTCGCCGTCGGCTACTTCGGCAAGGCGGAGGGGGCCGCTGCCGCCTTCCGGCGGCTCAGTGTTGGGCTGGATACCGCGCTCGTCCGCATCGTCCCCGCACGCCCCGGCCTCGCCTCCGTCCTGAATGTCATCCGCGCCTGCCAACCGGGATAGCGCTGCGTGCCGAGGGAATCAACCCCCCGGCATTCTTCAGGGAAAGGAGACAAGGTCCCCTCGGCACTTGCTCATCAGAGTGTCCGCATGATGAGCCGCCACGGGCTGGGCATCTCACCGACGGGAACTTCGATAAGCACCGGCTCGTTCATCGCGAGCGCCTCTTTGAGCGTGCCTTGCAGGGCGTCCGAGCCGCTGGCACGCATCCCGGCGATGCCGAAGGACTCCGCGAGTTTGATGAAATCAGGGTTCGTCAGATCGGAGACGATCGTTCGGCCCCGGTAATTCTCGCGCTGGATGCGCTTGACATTGCCGAAGGCGTTGTCGTTGAAGAGGATGGTGACAAGCGGGATGTTGTGGTGCTTCATCGTCGCCAGTTCCTGCACGTTGTACATGAACCCGCCGTCGCCGCTGACGCAGACGACCTTCCTACCAGGGTTGCCGACCTGCGCGCCGAGGGCGGTCGCAAAGCCACAGCCGAGCGTCCCCTGATAGCCAGGACCGATCATCCCGCGCGGCTCGTAGACGGGGAAGCCCGCGCTGGCGAAGAAGGAGAGTTGCGTCACGTCGTTGACGAGAATGCCGTCGTCCGGCAGTTCGGCGCGGATCGCGTGGGCGAAGGCGTGCTGCGGCTGCAACTCGAAGAGTTGATCCTCCGCCTCCCGCTTGCAGGCGCGCAACTCCGCCTCGCGCGAGGGGCGCGGGCCGATGCCGTCCAGCGCCGCGACGAGCGCCGCCAGCCCCGCCTTCGCGTCTCCGACGATGCCAACCGCCGGTTGCGGCGCGCGGGCGACTTCGCGCTCGTCGGCGTCGATGCGGAGCACCGTCGCGCCCTCGGCCAATCCCCACTCCTTCGGATGGACGAAGCGTGTCCCCACCGCGAGGACGACATCGGCTTCCGGCAGCAACTTCTGCCCCGAAAGGCCCGTCTGCGCGCGGTAATCCCGGTCGGAGAGCGCGCCCCGCGCGTTTGAGGACATGACGACCGGCGCTTCGAGCATTGTTGCAAATTCGCGCAGTTCGGGCCACGACTCGGACGAGAGCACGCCGCCACCGACGCAGATGACGGGCCGCTCCGCCTTCCGCAATGCGTCCGCCGCCTGCTTCAAGAGGTCGGGATCACCGGCTGATCGCTCCACTGGGGCGCGGTCCAGCAGTTCGACCTCACCCGTCATGGCGAGAATGTCCGGCGGAATTTCGATCTCCACCGGGCGGGGGCGACCGCTCCGCAGCTGCCGGAACGCCTCGCGCACCAAAGCGGGCACCTCGGCGGGGGTCATCGCGCGGGCCGCCCACTTCGTCACCGAGCCGATCATCCCCAACTGGTTCGGGATCTCGTGCAGTTGCCCGACGCCCTGCTCGATCATCCGGGAGTTGATCTGCCCCGTGACGCAGAGCACCGGCGACGAGCAGGCGTACGCGGTGGAGAGGGCCGCCGTCGCATTGAGCAGCCCCGGCCCCGGCACGACCATCGCTGTGCCGATCTTGCCCGTCGTGCGGGCGTAGCCGTCCGCCATATACGCCGTCGCCTGCTCATGGCGCGTGTGATAGAGCGTAATCGCGTCCTGCTCATCGTAGAGCGCGTCCAGCGCCCAGTCCAGTTGCACACCGGGGAGCAGGAAGATCGTGTCAACTCCCTCCCGCACCAGCGATCGCGCCAGCGCCTGCCCGCCGGTCAGTTGTGCCATGTGCCAATTCCCTTCCACTGGACAAACCGATTGAACCGCAGAGGGAACGCGAACACAGCGGGCGAAGAGCGCACAGAGAACTCAGAGAAAGGCAAGGTGCGGTATCTTTTCCTCTTTTCCTTCTTCTCTGTGCGCTCTGTGTTAAGTCCCCGGTCATCAGCCTCCCGCTAGACGACGATGGGCGGGATGGCAAACGACTGCACGAGGTCGCCGAATGCGCCGACCTGCTCGTCCATGAGCGCCCGCAACCGCTGCTTCGCCGCGTCGAGTTGATCGCCGAGCATCGCGGAGACTTCGCCCGCGCCCTGCGTCGGCGCGTGGTCGGACTCGTCGATCATCACGCTGAGCGTCGCCAACTTCTCCTTGATCTTCGCCGGGCCGGGCTGCGGCTTGTCCGCGTCCTTCTGGACGAGATCGCCCTCGATCATATCCAGTTTCTCGCGGAGTTCCTTCGCGGCCTCGGCAATCTTCTCCGCGCTCTTGGTCTCCTTGGCGCGGCGCTCCCACTCGTCCACCTGACCGCGCACGCGGTTGATCTGGTTGAGCGCGACATTCGTCTCGGAGAGGTGGTCGCGGATCGCCATTTTGAGGTCGAACTGCGCCTTCAGGTCGCGCTCCGGGACGGGCAGGCGCGGGTCGTGGAGGATGGTGAACGGTTCGGTGTACGTTTGCTCCCCGACTGTGAGGCGCACCTGATAGTCCCCGGGGATGGCACGCGGCATGAGGGCACTCTCCTGCATCATCCGCATCCCGCCGCTGCCGACATCGCTCTCCAACTTCGTCGGCCCGTCGTAGCGGTAATCCCAGACGAAGCGGTGCGCGCCCGGCTCGGCGGGCACGCGGGGTGCTTCCTCATTATCGCTCTTGAACGCGCGAATCACCTCACCCTTCGCGTCGAGGATCGTGAGCGTCACTACGCCCTCAGGCTTGTCGCGCAGGTGGTAGTGGATGATGACGCCATCCGGCGGGTTCTGGCCGGCGTCGAGGAATGTCTCAGTCGTCGGGCCCCTCGCATCCTCCGTCGGGCGGAACCCGACGGTGATAGGGCCAGTCATCTTGTAGTTGAGGTAGGCCGGGGATTTGCGGTCGGAGGCGCGCCCGTACAGACGGTATCGGACCGTCGGGCGGGGCATGAAGAGGTGCGCCGGGGCATGCGCGGTCTCGTCGTGCATCTGGTGGAGCGGCGTGATGTCATCCAGAATCCAGAACGACCGCCCGTGCGTCGCGGCGACGAGGTCCGTCCCCTTCACCACGAGGTCCCAGATCGGCACGATGGGTAGGTTGGTCGCCAGCCGCGCCCAGTGCGCGCCATCGTCGAACGAGACGTGGATGCCGAGTTCCGTCCCCGCGTAGAGCAGCCCGCGCCGCGCCGGGTCCGAGCGGATGACGCGGGTAAACTCGTCCGCCGGGATGCCGTTCGTGATCGCCGTCCATGTCTCGCCATAATCGTTTGTCTTAAAGAGGTACGGTTTTGTGTCGTCCGCCTTGTAGCAGGTCGCCGCGACGTAGGCGGTCGCCGCGTCGTGCGGGCTTGGCTCGATGATCGAGATCATCGCCCACTCCGGCAACTCTGGCGGCGTGATGTTCGTCCATTCCTTGCCGCCATCGCGGGAGAGGTGCACGAAGCCGTCGTCCGACCCGGCCCAGAAGACGCCCTGCTCGTGCGGCGACTCGCGGAAGGCGAAGATCGTGCAGTAAATCTCCGCGCCGCTGTTGTCGGCGGTGATCGGCCCGCCGGACGAGCCGAGCTTGTCCGGGTCGTTGCGCGTCAGGTCGGGGCTGATCGTCTCCCAGCTGCTCCCCTCGTCCGTCGAGCGGTGGACGAAATTCGAGCAGATGTAGAGCACATCCGGGTTGTGGGTGGAGATTTCGACAGGGAAGGTCCACTGGAAGCGGTACTTGAGCATGTCCGCGCCCGCGCCGAACCCCTGAATCTCCGGCCAGACAGTGACGTTGCGCTTCTGCCCCGTCTCCGGGTTCCACGCGATCAGCCGCCCGTGGCCGGCGCCGGTGCCGATGCCGCCGCCGAAGACGGTGTGCGGCGGTTTGGGGCTGACGGCGATGTAGCCGCTCTCGCCGCCGCCCGGCTCGACGTAATCCTTCCACGAGATCGCGCCCTCGAAGCCGATGCTCGGCAGGCGCATCGCCCAGTTGTCCTGCTGTGAGCCGTAGACGCGGTACGGCACCTGCTCATCTGTCGTCACATGGTAGAACTGCGCCGTCGGCTGGTTGAGGATCGAGGACCACGACCGGCCCCCATTGAAGGTGACGCACGCGCCGCCGTCGTTCCCCTCGATCATCCGCTTCGGGTCGCGTGGGTCGATCCAGAGGCCGTGATTGTCGCCGTGCGGCGTTGGGATTGCCTCGAACGTCCTGCCGCCATCGATGGACTTCAGGCAGTTGAGATTGAGCACCCAGACGGTGTTGGCATCCTGCGGATCGGCGAAGACATGCATGTAGTACCACGGGCGGCGGCGTAGGTCGCCGCTGTCGCAGAGCCGCTCCCAGGTGTCGCCGTAGTCGTCCGAGCGGAAGAGCGCGCCGTCCTCCGCCTCGACCAATGCCCAGACGCGGCCCGGCTGCGCGGGCGATGCCGCGACGCCGATCTTGCCGAGGATGCCCATCGACAGGCCGGGATTGCGCGTGATCTCCGTCCAACTATCGCCGCCGTCCATCGTGCGCCAGATGCCGGAGTCCTCGCCGCCGCTCGACGCGCCGTACGGGGAGCGCTGCCCCTGCCAGATCGCGGCGAAGAGGACGCGCGGGTTGCTCGCGTCCATCGCGATGTCGTGGCACCCGGCGCGGTCGGATTTGTACAGCATATGCTCCCACGTCGCGCCGCCGTCCTTCGTGCGGTAGACGCCACGGTTCGCATTCGTCCCCCAGACGTGGCCGAGCGCGGCGACGTAGACGAGGTCGGGGTTCGTCGGGTGGATGATGACATCGCCGATGTGGCGGCTGTCCGGCAGGCCGACATTCCGCCACGAGCGGCCCCCGTCGGTGGATTTGTAGACGCCATCACCGTGCGAGACGTTGCTGCGGATGGCGGTCTCGCCCGTGCCCGCGTAGATGACGTTCGGGTCGCTCTCCGACACCGCGAGCGCGCCAACGGCGGAGACGTTCCACTGGCCGTCCGTGATGTTCTCCCAGTGGGAGCCGCCATTCGTCGTCCGCCAGACGCCCCCTGCGCAGCCGCCGAAGTAGAACGTCCCCGGCTCCGTCGGGTGCCCCGCGACGGCGACGACGCGCCCGCCCCGATGTGGCCCGATTGACCGCCATTCCAGTGACGTGAACAGGTGCAGGCTGGAATCCATGCGTTTTCTTCCCCTTTGTGTGCACCACGGCACCCACCGTTGTGCGAACAGAACGGTACCTTCTGCGGGGTATACTAGCACGGACGACCTGCCGCACTATGGCTCTTTCGTCCCGCATTGATGGCCGGGAGTGGGTTTGGAATGGTGGCAGCTCATCTTGTGAAAGGGGATTTCACTCATGCCCACCCTCCTGATCGAACACGCCACGCTGCTTGCGACGATGGACGACGCGGGCACGGAGTGGGCGGATGGCGGCGTCTTCATCCGCGACAATGTTATTGAGCAGGTTGGGCCGAGCGATCAGTTGCCGCGCACGGCGGATGCCGTCATCAACGCGCGGGAGATGGTCATCCTGCCGGGGTTGGTGAACACGCACCACCACTTCTTCCAGAATCTGACGCGCAACGTCCCCGCCGCGCAGGACGCCTCGCTCTTCACCTGGCTGAAGACGCTCTACCCGATCTGGGCGGGGCTGACGCCGGAAGCGATCTTTGTGAGCACGCAGATCGCGCTCGCAGAATTGATGCTCGCCGGCTGCACGACATCGAGCGACCACTCCTATATTTGGCCCAATGGCGCGCGACTGGACGACCAGATCGCGGCTGCGACGGCGATGGGCGTCCGCTTCCACGCCGCGCGCGGCTCGATGTCCGTGGGGGAGTCGCAGGGCGGGCTGCCACCGGACGGCCTCTGCGAGGACGAGGCGGCGGTACTCCGCGACTCGCGCCGCCTGATCGAGCAGTATCACGACGCCGCGCGGTTCGCGATGCTGCGGATCGTCCTCGCGCCCTGCTCGCCCTTCTCCGTCTCGCCCGACCTGATGCGCGAGAGCATTACCCTCGCGCGCACCGCCAATGTCCACTCCCACACGCACCTCGCGGAGACGCGGGACGAGGCGACCTATTGCGCCGAGACCTTCGGCAGGACGCCTGTGGAACTGGCGGAGGACCTGCACTGGGTCGGGCCGGATGTCTGGCACGCGCACATGGTACACCCCGGCGCGGACGAGATCGCGCGCCTCGGGCAAACTCGCACCGGCGTCGCGCACTGCCCGTCGTCGAACATGCGGCTTGCGTCCGGCTTCGCGCCGATCCGGCTGCTACGGGAGGCCGGGGCGCGGGTTGGCCTCGGCGTGGACGGCTCCGCATCGAACGACAGCGGGCATCTGCTCAACGAGGCGCGGCAGGCGATGCTCCTCGCGCGCGTCTCCGGCGACCCGGCGGCGATGACGGCGCGGGAGGCGTTGCTCCTCGCGACCCGTGGCGGCGCGGCGGTGCTCGGGCGGGACGATATCGGGATGCTCGCACCCGGCATGGCGGGGGATGTGATCGGTTATCGCCTCGACACGCTCGCGATGGCGGGCGCAGCCATCCACGACCCGCTCGCCGCGCTCGTCTTCACCCAGCCGTCCAATGTCGATTTCAGCGTCATCAACGGGCAGATGCGCGTGCACGAGGGCAATCTGCTCCCGGTCGATCTCCCGCCCCTCATCGCCCGCCACAACGCCATCGCCCGCGCCCTCATCCGCCACGAACTGCGATGAAAGACGGCGGAGCCACAGGGGTACAGAGAACACGGAGAAGAACCCGAGAAACGAGACGAGGTAATGAATGTGGGATTACCTTGTTTCCTCTTCTCTTTCCTCTGTGTTCTCTGTGCCTCTGTGGCCAGGCATCTTCCCACGTCGTGTAGAATAGCGTGATAAATGCCGCCGCAACGGCGCGGCGGCAATCGTTTTTCACGTTTTGAAGGGGTGATCGGTGAGCGCAGGAATGGAGACAGCAACACGGGAAGCATCGCACCGTGCCTATCGCGGCTACACCTCCTGTGGCGACCTGCGCGCGGACAACGCGGGCGAGCGCGCCACGCTGCGCGGCTGGGTCAACCGGCGGCGCGACCACGGCGGCCTGATCTTCATTGACCTGCGGGACCGCTACGGCATCACCCAGTGCACAATCAACCCCGCGAACGCGCCGGAGGCGCACGCCATCGCGGAGGAGGCGCGCTCCGAATACGTCCTCGAAGTGACGGGCGAGGTCGTTCGCCGCCCTGTCGGGGCCGAGAACCCGCACATCGCGACGGGCGAGATCGAACTGCTCGTGGACGGCGTGAAGATCCTCAACGCCTCCAAGACTCCCCCGTTCGTCATCGCCGAGGGTGCGGAACAGGGCGATGTGGACGAATCGCTCCGCCTCACCTACCGCTACCTCGACCTCCGCCGCCGCAGGATGACCGAGACGATCATCCTGCGGCACACGGTTACCAAGTTCATGCGCGACTGGCTCTCCGCGCGCGGCTTCCTGGAGATCGAGACGCCGATGCTCATTAAGGCGACGCCCGAGGGCGCGCGGGACTTCCTCGTACCGAGCAGCGCCTACCCCGGTGAGTTCTACGCCCTGCCGCAGTCGCCGCAGCAGTTGAAGCAGATCCTGATGATCGCGGGGATGGACCGCTACTTCCAGATCGCCCGCTGCATGAGGGACGAGAACCAGCGCGCCGACCGCCAGTTGGAGTTCACGCAGCTCGATCTGGAGATGTCCTTCGTCTCGATGGAGGACGTGCTCAACCTTGCGGAGGACCTCTACACCGAATTGACCGAGACGGTGACGGATATGAGGGTGATGCGAAAGCCGTGGCCGCGCCTCACCTACGCGGACAGCATGGAGCGGTACGGCAACGACAAGCCCGACCTCCGCTTCGGCATGGAACTGAAGGACATCTCCGACTTCGTGCGGACGAGCCAGTTCGGCGTCTTCGCCAAGACGGTCGAGGGCGGCGGCGCGGTGCGCGGCATCTGCCTCCCCGGTCAGGGCACGATGACGCGCAAGGAGATCGACGCCCTGATTGCCCTCGCGCAGGGCTTCGGTGCGAAGGGTCTTGCCTACTTCATCGTCGAGGAACAGGAGGGCGCGCCCGCCGCCCGCTCGCCGATCGCCAAGTTCTTCACATCAGAGGAGCAGCACGCCATCTTCGCCCGCTTCGACGCCAAACCGGGCGACCTGATCGCCTTCGTCGCGGACGAGCGCACCCGCGCGGGCGACGTGCTCGCGCGCCTCCGGCAGCACTTCGGGCAGGCGCTCGGCCTCGCGGACCCGAAGGTGATGGCCTTCGCGTGGCTATTGGAGCAGCCTTTCGTCGAGTGGAACGCGGACGAGCGCCGCTGGGATTCCGTCCACCACCCCTTCGTGATGCCCTTCGAGGAGGACATCCCGCTGATGGAGACCGACCCCGCCGCGATGCGCGCGCAGCAGTATGACCTCGTCGCGAACGGCTTCGAACTCGGCAGCGGCAGTATCCGCATCGCGCGGCGGGACTTGCAGGAGCGCGTCTTCCGCCTCCTGAACCTCGACGAGGAGGAGTTGCAGACGAAATTCGGCGGCTTCCTGCGTGCCTTCGAGTACGGCGCCCCCCCGCACGGCGGCATCGCCCCCGGCATTGACCGCCTCATTATGCTCTACGCCAATGAGGAGAACATCCGCGAAGTGATCGCCTTCCCGAAGAATCAGGCCTTCCAGGACCTGATGCTCGGCGCGCCCTCCACCGTCTCGCGGCGGCAGCTGGACGACCTCCACATCGCCGTCGTCCCGCCGCCGGAGAAGTAGCCGGTAGCCAGTAAGGACCCCGGCTTCCGCATCACTGACTACTGGCTACTGTCTACTGACTTCGTCACGCACCGATGATCGAACGAAAGCGCGTGTCGTCCTCGTATGGACCGACGATGGCGAGGTTGAGGCGTTCCGGCAGGAACAACTCGCCCGCGAGCGCCTGCACATCCTCGATCGTCACGGCATTGTAGTGGGCGACGACATCCTCCGGCGTCAGGATGTCACCGAGGAGCAGTTCGCGCATCCCGATCCACGATGCGACGGGCGCGCTCCCCTCCAACCCCATCAGCAGACTGCCCGTCACGTAGCGGCGGGCACGCTCGAACTCCGTTGGCGTGACGGGTTCGGTGCGCAGCCGCACGAGTTCGTCGAGAATGGCGCGGACGGTATGCTCGGCGCGATCGGGGTCCACCCCCGCGTAGATCGTCCCCCAGCCGACATCGACGAGCGTCGGGAAGTACGAGCCGACGTTGTACGCGAGGCCGAGGTCCTCCCGGATACGCATGAAGAGGCGGCTGCTCATCGTGCCGCCGAGGATGATGTGCAGGAGGTACTGGGCGTATTTGCGCGGGTCAGAGTAGGAAATTCCCTGCACTGCCAGGCTGAGGTTCGCCTGCTCGATCTCCCGCCCAACGAGCGCGACGCGCGGCGTCGCCTGCGGCGTCGGCACGAATGGCGTCACCGCAACGTCGCGCCCGCCGGGGAGATCGCCGAACGCGGCGCCCGCCAGCGCGACGACGGCGTGATGGTCTACCTTGCCCGCCGCCGAGATGACGAGGCGTTCCGGCGCATAGCGCGCGGCGAGAAAGCCCGTCAGCGTGTCGCGATCCAACCGTGCGACGGTCTCCTCGAAGCCCGCTATCGGTCGCCCGACCGCCGCATCGCCCCAGAGGACGCGGTCGATCAGCTCGCCGACCACCTCATCGGGGATGTCGTTGATGCCGCGAATCTCCTCAGTGATGACTTCCCGCTCCTTCTCGATATCGTCGTCGCGGAAGAGGGAGCCGCGCAGCATGTCCGCCAGCACATCGAACCCGACATGGAGCGAGTCGTGCGGCACGCGGACGGAGTACGACGTCGTCTCGCGGCTCGTGCCCGCGTCGATGTTGCCGCCGAGGCCCTCGATCTCCTCGGTGATCGCGCTCGAATGCGGGCGACGCGGCGTCCCCTTGAAGAGCATGTGCTCGATGAAGTGCGCGACGCCCGCCTCGGCGTCCAACTCATCGCGCGAGCCGACGCGGTAGTTGAAGTGGAGCGTCGCCGACCGCACATGATCCATGCTGCTCGTGACGACACGGACGCCGTTCGGGAGCGTCGTTCTCTGGTACATCTGGTCGCTACTGTTCAATGGAGTTCCTCAAGGTAGGCGTGAACGAGGCGGAGCGCCGCCTCAGCGGATGCGATGATGTTCGGCAGGCGCTCCCCATCCCAGAGATGGCGCCGGCATCGCTCGACGCCGTCCGCCGCGAGCGCGATGTAGACGAGGCCGACGGGCTTGGTCGGCGTCGCGCCCGTAGGTCCGGCGATCCCGGTGCTCGCAATGCCGATGTCCGTACCCAGTTTGCGGCGGACACCGCGCGCCATCGCGAGCGCGACATCGACGCTAACCGCGCCATAGCGCTCCAGCATCAGCGTGGGGACGCCGAGCAGGCGGTGCTTGGCCTCGTTGGAGTAGGAGACGATTCCACCCTCGAAGTACGCGCTGCTGCCGCTCACGCCCGTGATCCGCGCCGCGATCAGCCCACCGGTGCACGACTCCGCCGTCGCGATCGTGCGCCCGTGCCGCGCGAGGAGCGCGCCGATACCGGCATCAATCGCTTCGTTCTCCGTGTCGATCGCATCGGGTGTCGATACACGCGCATACAGGGCGTTCATCGTTTCCATATCGGCGCAGTATACCACCCTCATCCCGGCGATGCGGCGCGAAGTGAACCATACCGCATCGATGGCACGTATCAATATTGTCAAGGGGGGAGGCGTCTGGTACCCTCCTTATGTTGACGCACATTTGTTCAAATCCTCACATCCTCGCGTGCGGGTGCGGTGTTCAGAAAGGGAAATCGGGTTGACTGGGGTTCGTCTCCGCGCTACCGTCGCGCTCATCGTCCTGTTCCTCGCCACGTTCTTCTCTCCCATCGCCACCAACGCAGCCATGCCGCCATCGTCCCACTTCGCCGAGCCGCTCGATCCCTTCGCGCGCGATCACGTCGTGGGGTCGCTGCTCGTCGGGTTGCGGGGCGCGCCAGATGCGTCGGTCGTCCATCTGAGTGACGCCGATACGCTCGTGCACCTCCAATCGGCGGGGAGTTACGAGGCGCGCACCAGCCCGACCGATGAGCGGGAGACCTACGCCCGGCTGCTCGCCGACCCGCGCGTAGCGTTCGTCGAGCCGAACTACCGGATGCACGCGATGCTCGTGCCGAACGACCCGCTTTACCCACGGGAATACTGGACGCGCAGCGTTAACCTCGAACCCGCGTGGGATGTGACGACCGGCTCGCCGAATGTCATCGTCGCGATCATCGATGTCGGCGTCTACCTCGATCATCCGGACCTCAAGGGGCGGCTGCTCCCCGGCTACAACTTCGTCGATAGCACCACGAACGTCAACGACGATTCCGCGTCGCAGCACGGCACGGTCGTCTCCCTGCTCGCCGCCGCGAAGGGCAATGACGGGTACGGGCAGGCGGGCGTGGCGTGGGGCGTGAAGATTCTGCCGATCAAGGCGATCAACAAAGAGGGCGACGGCAACAGCCGGTGGGTTGCCGACGGCATCCACTGGGCGACGGATCACGGCGCGATGGTGATTAACCTCAGTCTCGGCGGGCCGGACTTCTCGCAGTCCGTGGCGCGCGAAATCGGCTACGCCCGCTCGAAGGGCGTCGTCATCGTCGCGGCGGCGGGAAATGACCCGAACGAGCGTGACTACCCGGCGGACGACGCCAATGTCATCACCGTCGGGGCGTCGGACGCGAACAACAACTACGCCGTTTTCACCTCCGTCGTTAACAAGGTCGATGTCGCCGCCCCCGGCGTGAGCGTCCCCGCGCTGCTTCCCGAACTCGGCAACGACGTGTACGCGAAGTCCGGCACCTCATTCTCCGCACCGATCGTGACGGGCGTGATCGCGCTGATGCAGAGCGCCCGCCCCGGCATCCGGCAGGACGAAATACTCTCCATCTTGAAGAGCACCGCCCGCGATATCGGCACGCCGGGGCCGGACCCACAGTCCGGCGCGGGCATCGTCGATGCGAGCAGGGCGGTCCGAGCGGCGCAAGCGAAATCCGGGCAGCCGCAGCCGCTCGCAGCCGCGCCGTACAACGCGGCGTACACGCGCTACGACGGCCCCGTGCTCTCGGGCGCGGCGAAGCGCGGCTTCATCTGGGGGCCGCAGGTGGTCGGCCAGCGCTCCGAGGCGTACGCAGATGCGCCGGGTGGGCAGCGCGATGTCTGGTACTTCGACAAGGGCCGGTTCGAGTTGAACGACCCGGCAAACGGGCAGATAACGAGCGGCCTCCTCGTCAATGAGATGGTCAGCGGGCAGGTGCAGACGGGCGACACCGCGCGCCAGAATCGCTCGCCCGCTGCCGTGGCCGTCGCGGGGGATCCAAACATCCCCGGCGCAATCACCTACGCGACGATGAACGCGGTCCGTTCCGCCCCACCCCGCGCCGTCGGCGGCACGATCACCGAGCAACTGCGCGCGGACGGCTCGCGCGGCGCAGTGACCGGCCCGGACAGCGGGGGCGTGACGACCGCCGTGCTCATCCCGGAGACGAACCACGCCATCGCGTCGGTCTTCTGGCAGTACCTGAACAGCACCGGGGTGACGATCCAGAACGGGCAGCCCGTCAGTGGCGCGCTCTTCGACCCGACATTCTTCGTCGTCGGCCTGCCGATCACCGAGGCGTACTGGACGACCGCGACTGTCGGCGGCGTGCCAAAGACCGTGCTCGTGCAGGCGTTCGAGCGCCGCCTGCTGACCTACACGCCGAGCAACCCGGACGGCTTCAAGGTCGAGATGGGCAACGTCGGCCTGCATTATCTGGCGTGGCGATATGGGCCGTAGACGAGTAACGAGTAACGAGTAACGAGTGAGTCGGACCAAACCGAATCGACGCAAAGAATACAAAGACACAAAGAAGAAGGGTCTTAACACAGAGGAGACAGAGCACACAGAGGGCACAGAGGGGAAAAAGGAGATTGCTCTGTGAACTCTGTGCTCTCTGTATTAAAACCTTGTCCCTCTTTGTGTCTTTGCGGTTCTCGCTGGCTTCTCGCTCCTCATTACTCGCTACTCACTTCTCAGTGATTTCCAGCCGCAAGCTATCGTACGCGAAATGCACGCCGGGCGGGAGTTTCGCGTCATCGACCGCGTGGAGCACATCGTCGCTCATGTGGGTCAGGTAGGCGCGGCGGGGCTGCACGTCCGCGATCACGTCGAGCGATTGGGAAATGCTCAGATGCACCGGGTGCGGCTGCTCGCGGAGCGCATTGAGGACGAGCAGGTCCAGCCCACGCAACAGATCGCGCGACGCGGGCGGCACCTGCGCGGCGTCGGTGACATAGGCGAACGTGCCGAAGCGGAACCCGATCACCGTCGTCCGTCCGTGCGGCACCGGCACCGGCACGATTGGGTGGCCGTTGATCGCGAATGGCCCGTCGATCCGGTGCAGCGCGAGCGCGGGCTTGCCGCCGAAGAATGGCAGCGGCGACTCGTCGAAGATGTACGCGAACCGTTGGTGAAAGGCCGCCTCGGTGTTCGCGTCGGCGTAGACGGGGATCATCTCCTGCTGGAGTGAATTGAATGCGCGCATATCGTCCAACCCGGCGGTGTGGTCGGCGTGGGAATGCGTGAAGAGCACCGCGTGGACATGCGTCAGTCCGACCGCGAGCGCCTGCAATCGCAGTTCCGGCGAGGTGTCGATCAGGAGGTCCGTCCCGTCCGCGAACCGCACCCACACGGAGCAGCGGGTGCGCCGGTCGCGGGGATCATCCGACGCGCTCGCGCGGCTCATGCGGCCAATCATCGGGACGCCTGTGGATGTTCCGGTGCCAAGGAACGTCAGCGTTGCCACGGGTGCACTATCGCATGGCGACCGGGAATGAGCAATGCAAAAGAACCGCGCGATCCAGCCAGCAGGATCGCCGTCACCGATCGCGCGGTTCCATCAAGCAGCGATAAGGCAACCCTAATCGGCGGCCGTCGCGGGGCCAACGACCGCTTCCTCGAGCCGCTTGAGCGAGCGGCCAAGGTCCGTCTGCTCCTGGGCGGAGAGGCGGCCGATGATGCGCGACAGTTCCTCGTCGCTCCGGTGCCGCAGCCGCTCCATTAACTGCTCGCCCTTGGGTGTCAGCACATTCAGGACGACGCGACGGTCGGACGGATCATCCTCGCGCCTGACGAGTTCCTGCCGGACGAGCCGATCGACGATCCCCGTGATCGTCGGCGTCGAGACATTGAGGTGCCGCGCCAGCACGCCGACCCGCAGCGCGCCATTCTCCCGCAGGAGCATCAGCACCTTCATCTGCGGCATCGTCACGTCCAGATCCATCCATGCGCCGCTTGCATCCCCCGTGACGCGCGTGATGATCGAACGAAGCGATTGCACGATTTCCTGTGATTTATTGGTCGTCCGCGTTGCCATTGATCGCCACTCCTTCAATTCTTCCCACCCGCACCCCACATGCGGGAGATAGATGACGTAAGAGGATAATACAAGGAGAACCATAATTGCAAAAACAGTATCCCATACTCCTTCAGCAACTACGCACGGGTATTGTTATACCACATGGAAAACACACAGGCAATAGATGGAATCGCACAATAGAGGCGGATGGCGGGGTGGGGTTCGCTTCCGGCCCAGCAACCATCCTGCTTTTCACCGGTAGCCTGCCCTGATTTTGCCCCGTTTTTCAAGCGCTCCAGTATCCGCTTCGCGCGCGATCACGGATCACATCTTGCCATTGACTGTGCGGAGAACCATGCTACGATTCTCGCATCTGACACGGACACAGTTTTCGGCACATTTACGTAGGTTTGGGCGGCCCCAACCGAATTACGGATGGGCGACAGGCGCATCGATGCAACCTAACGACTGGGGCGACAAGATCGGAAGAATTGTGGAACCCGAGCGGCGCTGGCTGACGATCCGCGATGCGTGCGCGCTCCTCGGCGTCGATCAGTCGACGCTGCGCCGCTGGAGCGACGCGGGCAAAGTGCCGGTCTTCCTCACCCCCGGCGGACACCGGCGGTACGCGGAGGAGGACGTGCTGGCCCTCGCGAAGGGGACGGCGCGTCCGCGCCGCCGCTTCAGCAAGCAGGCGCTGACGGAGGCCTCGCTCTCCCAATACGCGCACGACCACTACGTCACCGATGTCCGGCAACGCCCGTGGTACAACGAACTGGACGACGAGAGCCTCGCCGAGCACCGGCGACGCGGCCTCGCGATGGTGACGCTCGCGGTGCGCTACGTCTCCGGGCGCGCCGACCGCGCGGAGATCCTCGCGGAGGCGTGTGAGATTGCCCGCGCGTACGGCCACGACAGCGCGGTCCACGGCTTCGGCATCAGCGACACGATCCAGGTCTACGTCCGCGCCCGCACGCCAATTATCCAGGGCGTGATCCAGTTCCTCGACCAGGGGGCGATCTCCTCGGCGCGCGCCGGCCGCATCTTCACGGACGTCGTCGAGTTCATGGACCGCACGATGACCGCGATGATGCAGCAGTACGAGCACGACCTCCACGCGCTGCACGCGGGCGTCCTGCAAAACGAGCCGCGCGAACGAGAAACCACGTGAACCGCCAAGACGCAAAGGGACGCGAAGAGGGCCTTAACACAGAGGATACGGAGCGCACAGAGCGCACAGAGAAGAGAAAAAAGGTTCCTCTGTGTCCTCTGTGTCCTCTGCGTCGCTTCGGTTTGGTCCCCGTATTTTATTCTTCGGGGTGTTCCCGCAGCGCGTCCGCGAGGGCATCGACGACGCCATCCAGATCCCGGCTGCGGTCGCGATTTTCCGGTGATTCCCTGCCAATCGGCGTCTCCGCGATGAAGCGGTACAGATCCGCCGCGCCTTGAAGGATGCGCGGCGTCATGCCAAGGTGCTCAAACGTCGCGGCGATCTCCTCCATCTCCCCAACCCAGCGGTACGCCTTCGGCGGCATCGTCGGCACCGCGCGCTGGAGCCATGCGAGCACGTCCGGCGCGCTCTCCGTCTGCTCCGCCCGGAGCGTGTCATCCAGACCCATCAGTTTCGCGGCGAGGAGCAATTCCGTGCCGAGCGCCTGCAACCCCTTCGTCAGCGCGCCGTAGCACATCTTCAGGCCGGATGCCTGACCAATGTCGCCATCGAGCACGCGCGTCTCCAGCCCGAAGTCGCCCAGCGCCGCGAACTCCCGCGCGCCGGGGCCGGACGCATAGAAGCGCGTCCCTGGCTGCTTCGGTGGGCCGCCGATGATCCCGACATCCGCGACACGGGCGCCCGCCTCCGTGAGCATCGCGCCAATGGTGCGGACGGTCTGCGGCGCGATGGCGTTGCAATCGACATACAGCAGATCGGCGCGGGTCGCCGCCACTGCCGCCGCGACGCGCCGTGCGACGCCGGACGCCTCGGACGGCACGAGGACGCAGAGCACCATCTCTGCCTGCCGCACCAACATTTCGAGATCGGGCACGTCCTCGAAACCCACCTCGGCGGCGAGGGCGCGGGTGCGCTCGCTCCGCCCCTCAAGGCAAGTCACGACGCGGAGGCCATGCTGCCGCAACACCGCGCCGATGGTGTGCCCCATATCGCCCGGACTGAGTAACCCGACAGTCTGCACGGTCATCGCCAATGCCTCCTTGGTGATTCCATCCAAAGGCCATGCTAGCACATTGGAATGAGTGGTGGTGGCGTAGAGGCGATGCTCGAACCGCCCTCCCCGGAGCATCCGCGCCGCTGCCGAAGCATCCTGCCGTCGCAAGCGGGCGATTCAAGCATCGCCCCGACACGGGCATCACGCCACTGCTATCGCGAAAGAGTATGAGGAGATGGAGGGTCGTCCCGATACTGGAGAATTTGCAGCGGTCGGTCGCCGCACTGAATCAGTAGCGTCTCCCCCTCCCGGTGTAGCACCGTCCCCGGCGCGGCCGTCGGAGGGCCCTCGCTCTCGACGAGCGCCGTCTTCATCACGCGGATCGCCGTCCCCTCGACCATACCGACCGCGCCAAGCGCCAGATTCCGGTCCCACAAGCTGCGCACCTGCCGGTGGATCGCCACCGCTGGCCGCGCCCAGTCGATCCGCTCCCACGCCTCCTCGAACCGCCCCGGCGAGTGGCTCGCTTCCTCCTCCCGCTGCGGCACGCCCGGATCTCCGGCGGCGATCCGGTCGAACGCCTCCCCCAGCACCTCGGGCACCGTCGCCCCTATCCGCCCTATCAGCGTCTCGCCGTCGTCCTCGTCCGTGTAGGGGATCGCCCGCTGCGCGAGGATCGGCCCGTCGTCCAGCCGGGGCGTCATGTAATGCACCGTAAAGCCGAGCGGGTCGCCGTTGCGCAGCGCCCAGCCGGTGGAATTCATGCCGCGATACTTCGGCAGCAGCGCGTCGTGGACGTTGATCGCGCCGAGGCGCGGCACGGCGAGCACATCGGCGGGGATGATCCAGTTAAAGCTGCCGGTGACGATCAGGTCCGGCCGCAGGGGGGCGATCATCGCCGCCCAGCGGTCGGGGTAGTTGGAGACGATCACGTCGAGGCCGGGGCGAGCGAGTTGGGCGACGCCACGATAGCCGTCGGTGCGGCGGGTGCGCGGTCCGGGGGCAGTGAGGATGCCGACGAGGCGGTGGCCGCGCTCGCGCAGCAGCGACTCGACCATGGGTGGGACGATCGGCATGACGGTGAACGCGACGACGCGCCAGCTCTCGGTATTGCTTTCCATTTTGTACCCTCCCTATTCGTGTGGTGCCTGCCCGCGCGGCGCGGGCAGGCAGAGCGCGCCGCCGACGGCGACAATCAGGAAACCCGTCGCGGCGAGCATGCTGACCGCGTAGGCGTTCGCGTAGTTGCGCGCGTTCGCACGTTGCAAGAAGGCCGCGACCGCCGTGACGACGGCAGAGTCTGACCCGTGCAGTGATGGTCGCTGGCAGCTGGCCGGGGCGATGGCGGGGTCGTGGCTGCGCGCGCGGTCGTCGGCGCAGGTCCGGGCATCCGCCACCGTCGCCTCCGCGACCGCGATCCCCGTTCCCGCGAGTTGCCGCGCGAAGTCCGGTGTCAGGTCGCCGCTGATGCGCGGGGCATGCCCGGCCAGGACACCGAAGAGGATTACGCCGATGATCGCTACCCCCAGCGCGCTGCCGATTTGCTGGGAGGTGACGAGCACGCCCGACGCGGCCCCCGCGTCGTCGCGCTCGATCCCCGCGAGCACCGCGCCGATGAGCGGCGGTGAGGTGGTGCCCGCCCCGATCCCCTGCAGCGCGGTGAGGAGGGCGAACAGGGGCCGGGGCAGCGCCTCCGGGTGGCGATGGACGACGGCGACGCTCGCCAGCCCGGCGACGATCAGCAGCGCGAGGCCGCAGACGATCAGCCGGCTGCCGAGCTGCGGGATGAGCCGCGCCGAGAAGGTGGCGCCGATGAAGAAGCCGATCGCCCCCCACCCCAGCATCAGCCCCGCCTCGAGCGCGGAGAAGCGGAGGCCGAGTTGGAGGTAGAGCGCGAAGGAGAGGAAGTACCCCGCGCTCTGAGCGTTGAACAGGAGGGTGACGAGCAGCCCCGCGACGAATGCCCGCTGGCGGAAGAGGCGTAGGACGACCAGCGGTGATCCGCCCCGTGCCGCCTTCGCGCGCTCGAACGCCACGAAGCCAACAAGGACGGGGACGGCGGCGAGCAGGCAGACCCACGCCCACGCGGGCCAGCCTGCGTCGCGCCCCTCGACGAGCGGGAAGGTAAGCAGGAGGAGGCCAGCGGTCAGGATGCCGACGCCGCCCAAGTCGAGCCGGGGCGCAGTGGCGGAGCGGGACTCGGCGAGCAGATAACGCGCGACGATGAGGACGCCAACGCCGACAGGGATGTTGACGAGGAAGACCGGCCGCCACGAGAGGCCGACGAGATCGGCCCGGATCAGGAGGCCGCCGAGCACCTGCCCGGCCGTCGCCGCGAACCCGACGACCGCGCCGTAGATCGCGAGCGCGCGGCCGCGCTCCGCCGCCGGAAAGGTGACCTGGATGATCGAGAGCACCTGCGGCGTCATCGCTGCCGCAGACAGCCCTTGGAGGATCCGCGCGCCGACGAGCGGCCATGGCCCCGGCGCGAGGCCGCAGAGCGTCGAGGCGAGCGTGAAGCCCGCCATGCCGAGCATGAAGAGCCGCTTCCTGCCGTAGATGTCGCCGAGCCGTCCGCCGGTGACGAGGGTGACGGCGTAGGCGAGGGCATAGCCAGCGATGACGAACTGGACCTGCGCGAACGAGGCATGCAAGTCGCGCTGCATCGTCGGGATGGCGACGTTGACGACGAAGAGATCGAAGACGGTCATGAACGACCCGCCGAGGACGAGCGCGAGCATCAGCCATTGCCGACGCTCGATGGGCCGGGCAGCGGGGACGGGGAGATCGACAACGGTCGCATGCGCCATGAGAGCAGGGCCTTTCCGGTCGCACGCCCTTTCACAACGATGAGGGCATGTCCGACGAGTCCCCTATTTCTGAGGATCGAGCTGGATGACCGTCTCGCCGCGATTGTCGCTTTGCACCGTGTGCCCGTACTTGTCGAGCACCTGCATCCAACGCTCGACCTCGGGCAGGAAGGCGTCGGCCTGGGCCTTACTCTCCCAGACGACGATCGCGGTGTTGATACCGGTCGCCTCCTCGACGACGAGGTAAAAACCGACGAAGCCAGGCGCGCGTTGCAGCTTGGGGAAGTACTCAGCGTGCGCACGCTCGACGGTCTCTTGCAGCCGCGCGGGATTGTTCTGCCGACGCTCGATCCATGTATACACGGATACCCCCTTCGCGAGAGACACGATGCCGATTGATGAGAGACTCACTCCATGCAATATCGTCAGTGTAGCGGGTGACCGTGTCGTCCGCATCGCGGATTCCCGCTATTCGTACGCGCGCCCCACCACCGGAAAGCGGCCCGAAACGTGCCATATCGTCTCGTGTCAGCGCCGCGATAGCGGGAACTGTGTATCACGCAACTGGGGCAGTTGCGGGGAGTTGCATGGCGAAGGCGGTCGCCTCCGCGCGCCCGCGCACGCCGAGCTTCGCGTAGATGTTCACCGTGTGCCGCTCCACCGTGTGGACGCTCAACGAGAGCCGCGCGGCAATCTCCCCATTTCTCATACCGGCGGCGATCAGGCCCAGCACCTCCGCCTCGCGCGCGCTCAATCCCATCGCTGCAGTCCGCGTCGGGTGGGGATCGCGGCGATCCTCCCCCGAGCCATGTCGAGACGCCGAGCCGACGAAGTCGCAGATGGCGCGGAGCATCGGTTCGGCGGCGCCGAACTCCGCAGGATGGTTGTCGCCCGGCAATTCGGTGAACCGCGCGTCGGGGATCCGCGCCGCCAGCTCGCGGGCGTCCCCCACGGGCACGACCTGGTCTCCCCGCCCGTTCATCACGAGCGTGGGGACGGAGAGGCGCGGGAGCACCTCGGTGAGATCGACGGCCAGCCCTGCCTCGCCAAGCGCGACCGCCATCTCGGCGCTGGCCGACTCGCGCATGATCCGGGCGAACCAGGCGATGGTCTGGAGGTCGCCGCCGGGGAAGAGGAGATCGGCGTAGGCGTTGAAGCCGACCCGGGGGTCGGCGCGGATCAGTTGACTCACCGCCGCGCGCGCCGGGGGGATGGTCGTCGCCCGCCACCGCACGCCGCACAGGATCAGATGCGAGACGCGCCGGGGGCATTCGGCGGCGTACCGGATGGCGACGGGACCGCCCCCGGAGGCGCCGAAGAGCGCGAACCGCCGCAGGCGCAGGTGGTCGACCAAGCCGACGAGGACGCGCACGTCGACGTCGAGGGAGAAGTCGACGCGGTCGCGGTCGGAGAGGCCGCAGCCGTAGCGGTCGTAGCGGATCAGGGTGAAGCGGGCGGCGAGCGATTCATAGAATGATCGGAGTGCCGGGGTATCCCACATGATTTCGAGATGGCTGAGGAAGGGCGGCAGATAGACGAGGGGCGGTCCCTGCCCCATCGTCGCGTAAGCGATGCGCACCCCATCGGCGGTCGTGAAGAACTGGGTGTACGAGGCCATGCGGATATGCCTCCGGTGCCGTGCACGAAAACCATCACCATGTGCCGTCCGCACGCATCGTACACGAGGTGACGCATTAGTGGAAGCCGCTTTGTCGCGGCATAGGGTCGAGGACCATTTCCAGTCCCCATCACTCTCGGTACGGCCAAAAGGCGCGAACCCGGCATCGGGGATACGGGAAAGGGGATGCGTCTAAGAGCCTGGTAGATTGCTGAGAGATATTGATCCCGGTAGCTGGGTGTCCTCTGGGCGGACTTTCCAGCCTGCGAGCGGGATACGGGCTGGAAAGTCCGCGCCACCGCACAAACAGCGGCGGCGAGGAACCCACCGACTTTTCGTTGCATTCATGCATGTACTCCGCAAACCGCTTGCCAGAGTCGCCACTCGTATGCATTGGTCATTGTGGTATCACTCTTGCGTTCAGCGCCGGACATGACGTACGCCGTGACGCGAGGAAAACCGAGACAGCGAGGACGCGCGCCCCTCCCGGCACCCGTGAACGATCCGGTCGTGTCCGCGCGGGTGGCGGGGCTTCGGTATGTGAGCGACACAACGCCCGGCATCCGACGCAAGCGATCCGGCACGGGGTTTAACTATCGCGGGCCGGATGGCGCGACGATCCGGGACAGCGCAACGCTGCGCCGCATCCGCTCCCTCGTCATCCCGCCCGCGTGGACGGATGTCTGGATTTGCCCCGACCCGAACGGCCATCTCCAGACGACGGGGCGCGACACGAAGGGGCGCAAGCAGTATCGCTATCATTCCCGCTGGCGCGAGGTGCGGGACGAGACGAAATACACGCGGATGATCGCGTTCGGCGAGGCGTTGCCGCGCATCCGTGAGCGCGTCGATCACGATCTCGGCCTGCCCGGCCTACCGCGCGAGAAAGTCGTCGCCACCGTCGTGCGGCTGCTGGAGACGACCCTCATCCGTATCGGCAACGAGGAGTACGCGAAGACGAACCGCTCCTACGGCCTGACGACGATGCGCAACCGGCACGTCGATGTCTCCGGTGCGACGCTCCGCTTCCACTTCCGTGGTAAGAGCGGCATCGCTCACACCCTCGACATCAACGACCGTCGTGTCGCGCGGATCGTCAAGCGGTGTAAGGAATTACCGGGCGCGGAACTCTTCCAGTACATCGACGATGACGGGCATCGCCAGTCGATCGACTCCGGCGACGTGAACGCTTATTTACAGGAGATCACCGGGCAGGAGTTCACCGCGAAGGATTTCCGCACGTGGGCCGGGACGGTCCTCGCGGCAATGGCGCTGCGGGAATTCGAGTCGTTCGATGAGGAGACGCAGGCGAAAAGGAACATCGTGCGGGCAATCGAGAGCGTCGCGGAGCGGCTTGGTAACACCCCGACCGTCTGCCGCAAATGCTATGTCCATCCCGCCGTATTGGATGCCTACCTGGACGGGTCGATGCTCGATACGCTCAAGCAGCGCGCCGAGCAGGAGATGGCCGATTCGCTCGCCGGCCTCCAACCCGAGGAAGCGGCGGTGCTCGCCTTCCTCCGGCAACGGCTGATGCGGGAAATGGACAAGCAGACGGCCGCATAGCCTCTGGGTCGTGCACGCGAAGGACGGCCAATTATGCGCCGGAATCGGTCAGATACGCCAGCGACTCAATGTGTGAGGTCTGCGGGAAGAAGTCGAAGAGTTCCAAGGTCTGGAGCGTATACCCCGCCGCGATACATGCATGCAGATCGCGCGCGAGGGTCACGGGGTTGCAGGAGACGTAGACGAACTGCCGGGGTCGCTTACCGATGATCGCGTCGAGCACCCGCTGGTCGAGGCCCGACCGGGGTGGATCGACGAGCGCTAGTTCGAGATGCGGGAGTAGGTCCATCGCCTTCTCTGCGGGCTTCGCGTAGAATTCGATGTTCGTTAGCCCCCACAGTGCCGCCGTCGCGCGCGCCGCCGCGATCGCCGCCGGGTCGACCTCAATTGCGACGACATGCCCCGCCCGCCGCGCGAGCATCATCGTGAATAGCCCCGCACCGCAGTAGATGTCCGCCGCTGTGTCATCCGGCCCGAGCGTCGTCAGTTCCTCGATGCGGGCGATCAGGCGCGGCACGAGCGCGAGGTTCGTCTGAAAGAACGACCCTGCCGGCAGCACGAACGGCTCGCCACCGACCTCCACGACGCTCGCGGCGGGGCCGTGGTACGGGCGCGTCTCGCCGGAGGGGTGCTTATAGGTGACGCTCGCGACATCAGGGAGCGTCGCGAGTCTGTCTACGAGCGGGTACAGTTCCGGGCGATTCGGCAAATCCATGCCGCCGATGCCGCCGATCACGAGTTGCACGGTTGGCGCGCCCGCCGTTCCGACGACCTTTACCTCTACCCAGACCTTGCCGCGCAGATCGGGGAAGACGCCCGTTTCATACCAGTCGTTCAGTGTCGTCAACAGGCCGGAGATGGCGGGGTGGCTGATCGGGCAGTTGCGTATCGCGATGACAGATTGGCGGCGGCGTTTGCGGAACCCCGCGCCCTTGCCCAGCGCGATCGCGGCGGAGTGCCGGTAGCGCCACGGTTCATCGAGCGTGTTGACGGCGTCCGGCGCGCGGCGAATGCCCGCCTCATCCATCAATTCCGTCACAATCGCGCGCTTCACATCGACCTGATGGGCGTACGTTATGTGCTGCCACTCGCAGCCGCCGCAATCGTGCTCCCGGAAGTAGGGGCACGGCGGCACGACGCGGTGCGGTGATGCCGCGATCACGTCCGTCACCGTCGCGCGCGTCCACCCTTTGCGCCCTTTGAGCGTAGTGATCGTCGCGTGCACGTCCTCGCCGGGAATGCCTCGTTCAACGGGAATGGTTCGGTCATGATGAACGGCGGTAGTCGTGCCGTCCGGCGTGACGTCGCCAAGATGAAAGTTCGCTTCCTCATGGATCATGCGGTCCTTGCGCCGACGTGGCTTTCGGATACTCGGAGCGTCCGGCTCCTGTGTATCCGGCCCCGGCGCGGTGGGATCGACAGGCACGTCGGGCAGGCTCACGCTACTGTGCTCCCATGTAGCCTCGCCCCCACTGCCCTGAGGGCGCCCGCTCTCCATCGCCCTGAGAACACGAACTTGTGTCAGTCCCGTTCAGCGATGGAGAGGGGAGGAGCGTGGCTCTGCGAACGAATCTCAACACTCAGCACTCAGCACTCGGTCAGCGTCGCATCGTCAGGCGACGGAAGCTCTCGGCCATCGGCAGGTCGGCCTGCTTGCCGATCTCCTCCAGCCGCTCGCGCAGACGTTTTTCGAGGTCCTGCGAGCGCCCGACCTGCGAGTCGTGCCGCCGCAGCGCCTCGAGTTTCTTATCGAACGTCGAGGAGACATCGACGAAGCAGTCGGGGTGCTCCGGGCCGAAGAAGAGTAGTTCCGCGACCTTCCACGGCTCCAACCCCTCCTCGTGATAGTGCTCGGGGAAGTAGATCGCGTCCCGCGCGGTCGGGTAGATAGCGTCGGTCGTCGTGATGCCGACATTGCGATGGTCCGGGTGGAGCGCGTACGGTCGCCACGGGTCGTGCGTGATGACGATGTCCGGCTTGAAGCGGCGAATCTCGTGGACGATGCGCCCGCGGAAGCGGTACGAATTGTCCGTTTGGCCGTCCGGCTCGCGCAGGAAGACAACCTCTTGAATGCCGAGGATTGCCGCCGCCTCGCGCTGCTCCTGCTCGCGGATTTCGGTTAGGCATTCTGGCGTCATATTCGGGTCCGGGGAGCCACGATCCCCGCTCGTCACCTGCACGAGGATCGCGTTCATGCCGCGCTGCACCCACCGCGCGACCGTGCCCGCGCTGGAAAATTCGAGGTCGTCGGGGTGCGCGACGACCACCATGAATGTCTTGTGCTCGTCATCCGGGATCCACTCAGCCATCTCGCCTGTCGCCTTCCTCTTCACCGCGCCCGGTCCTGCGCCATCGATGCGGTGCGAAGCCATCCACCACCAGGTACGCATGGTATCATAGCGTGGTAATTGCGCGGCCCGAATGCCGCGCGACGCGCGACTATCGCACCAGAGCGATGTGTACGTACATTGCTCCCACAAACATCTTGAGTACGTACATTTCATGTGCTATGCTGCATGATAGGGAGCGAGGGTTACCAACGGGTGGGCCGGGTGTGCATTGCCGGTTGGTACCAAGGGAGTATGCGTGTGTCGCTTTCGGTGCTGATGGTCGCACCGACATCGTTCTTTGCCGATTACGGCGCGCATGTCCGACCCCTCGAAGAAATCCGTGCACTCCAACGCCTCGGTCACACCGTGACTGTCTGCACCTACCACAACGGGCACGACGTGCCCGGCATCACCGTGCGCCGGAGCGTCGATATCCCGTGGCGCAAGCGCGTCGTCGTCGGCACGACGCGGCATAAGCTCTACCTCGATGCCGCCTTGTTCGCCGTCGTGCTGCGGGAGATGCACCGGTTGAAGCCAGACATCATCCACGCGCACCTGCACGAGGGCGCGCTGCTCAGCCACGTCGCGCGCGCAGTGCACCATGCGCCCCTGCTGTTCGATTATCAGGGCAGCCTGACGGCGGAGATGACCGACCATGGCTTCCTGCAACCGTCGAGCGCGCTACGCGGCCCGATGACCCAATTGGAACGGACAATCGACCACGCGGCGGATATGGTCGTCACGAGCACGCACCACGCCGCGCACCAACTGCGGGACAGGAGCAGCCTCGATTCCGCACGGATCACCTGCATCCCCGACGCGGTCGATACACTCCGGTTCCGTCCGGACGCGGTCACGCCGGACGAGCGAGCGCTGATGCGCGCGCAACTCGGCATCCGTCTCACCGACAAAGTCGTCGTCTACCTCGGTTTGCTCGCCCCGTACCAAGGGACAGACCTACTCCTGCATGCGGCGGCGCAGGTGCTCGCCCGTGAACCGAGCGCCTTCTTCCTCATCATGGGCTTCCCCGGCAACGAGCGGTATCGCGTCCTCGCGGAGCGGCTCGGCATCGCGCATCGCGTCAGTCTGCCCGGTCAGGTGCCGTACCTCGACGCGCACCGCTACCTCGCGCTCGGCGATGTCGCGGTCGCGCCGAAACTCTCGGAAACCGAAGGCAACCAGAAGATTTTCAACTACCTCGCGACCGGCTTGCCCGTCGTCGCGTTCGACACGCCGGCCTCGCGGGAGATCCTCGGCGATCACGCGACGTTCGCCAAACGCGGCGACGTGGAGAGCCTCGCCGACCGATTGATGGACTTCCTGCGCGACCCCGCGACCGCACGGCGGGTCGGCCTCGCGGGGCGTGCCAATGCCCTCCTCAATTACTCGTGGGATCGGCGCGGGCAGGAACTTCTCCGCGCGTACGCCCGCATCCTGCCCGCCGAGAAGTCGCACCTCCTCGGCCTCCCGCACGCTGCGACCTACCCGACGACCGCCTTCGCCGACGGCGGCTCGGATTGAACCAGCTGAAGCCTACACCATTCCGACATCCGAGCCATAAGTGCGAACAGACATAGGAGAAGGTGATAGCGGATTTTCACTGGAAAAACCCGAGCGATGTTCGAATGTCAGGCCGTTCCCTTGTATATTTTTCAACACAAGTAAAACAAATTGGTATGTCCGTACATATTGCGGAGAGGCGTTATTCCCTGTACGCTAGAGACATTATTATTTCCATAATGCAACGCACTGAAAGCAGGAGAGTATGCGGGGAGCACGACGGTTCGTTGCAGCTCGGTGCTTACTGATGAGTGGCGCGGCATTGGTGCTGCTTACCGTGCTTCTCGCGACGCCGACATTTCTCTCCGGTCAGACGGTGGAAATTCCGTTCGGTTCACCGGTGTTTGCCGTGCAGTGGAACGGCGGGGAGATGACCGTGCCCAACTTCTGGGGACCGGCGTATCAGGTTGCGCTGAACGAGCCGTACCAAGAGGCTACTGGCGGCAACCGCCTTGTGCAGTACTTCGACAAGGCGCGCATGGAGCAGACGGCGAGTAACGGCGCGGTTACCAATGGGCTGCTCACCGTCGAGCTCGTCACTGGTAAGCGACAAATGGGTGACGCAACGTTCGTAACCTTCGCGCCGTCCACCCTCCCGATCGTCGGCGACCTCGACAATACATGGCCGACGTACGCGGCGATCAGCGGGAGCGTCTTCGCGCCCCGCGTCGCGCGTGGTGGCGAGTCGGTCGGGACGGTCTACAAATCGGACGGGACATTCGGCGTGAACCCCGGCCTCGCGGCCTATCCGGGTGCGGCGGCGGGGACGTACCAGGTCGATCCCGGCGGCCGCTACGCCCACAACGTCCCCCTCGCCTTCACCGCCTTCCTCGCCGCCCTCCCCTCCCCTCCCCTCCCCGCCATGGGCCTCCCCCTCACCGAACCCTTCTGGGTCAACGTCGCCGTCAACACCGCCCCCACCTGGGTCATGGTCCAGCCCTTCGAGCGCCGCGTCCTCTCCTACACCCCCACCAACCCCCCAAAGTTCCAAGTCGAGATGGGCAACATCGGCCGCCACTACTTCGACTGGCGCTACGCCGCCAACCCCGGCGGCGGCCAGAACACCGTCCCCCCCGTCCCCTGCCCCACGATCACCGCCAACCCGACCGGCACCGGCACTGGCACCGGCACTGCCACGAGGACCCCGACGACGACCGCCACCGCCACCGCCACCGCGACGCCCGTCTCCTGCGTCTCCGCGACGCCCCCACCGTGCCCGACTGCCACCGCCATCAGCACCGCCACCCGGATGCCGATCACTACCACATCGACCACGACCGCTATCCCCACCGCGACGGCGACCGCAACCCCCACCATCGCGTGCGCCCCGTGCCCGACGGCCGCCGTCGGCGCGACCGTCACACCGCGCGCCACGACGCGCACACCGACCTCTACAGCGACTGCAACGGCGACGATGACGCCCGCCGCGTGCGCCACGGTCACGACCGCAGTCGGCGTGACCGGCACCGGCGCACCCGGCGCGCTCGCGATCTCCGCCGTTCAACTCGGCACGGTGACCGACACGGAATTCTCGCTGACGTTCAAGACGAACGTCGCGGCGACAAGCGAGATTCTCTACGGAACATCCAGTCACTCATATGAATCCCGGCAGGATGTCGCGACGACGGCGACGCAGGAGCATACCATTAGCCTGACGAACCTCAAACCGGGGACGAAGTATTACTTCACCCTGCGCGCGGTAACGGCGGATGCGTCCATTCAGCGCAAGGAGGATTATTTTTCCACCGCACCGACCACCGGCACACCAGTGACGGGAGGCGCTGCCACGGCAACGAAGACGCCGAAGCCGCCGACCGAGACGATCGCCACTGTCGGCGTGGCAACGAAGACTTCGACGAGTACCGCGACCACGGTGGCAACGGGGGTCGCAACGGCAACGGCGACGACAAAACCAACAGCGACAGCGACCGCGACCGCCACCACCATTGTGATACCAACCGCAACAGCCACCACAAAGGCGACTGCAACTGCGACCGCGACGCCAACCCCCATGAATGTGCGCGTCACGCTTACTCAGGTGACGGTGACTGCCAACAATGTCGCGCAACTCGCGCCCGCCGTATTGCAGACGGATAGCGCGACGGTCGCCCTGTCGCTCGCGTACGACGGACCTTCTGGCTCGACCGCCGCCACCGCCCATCCAACGAACTGGACACTCGACGCGACGAACGCTACCGCGTCGAGCACAACGCCGGGGCCACCGTTGACCCTCATCGATAAAGGGGCTGCCGTCATCATCACTGCAACGGCGACAATCCCTTTCACGGACAGCAGCAGCCCACCCATTGTCGTGTCATGGACGCGAAAGATCGCGGTCAGTGAGTATGCTGCGGGGGCAACGATCACCTCACCGGCGTTGAACAACGCGAAAAGCCCCAGTTACAGCGTCACGCTGACATTCTCGACCGCACTGGGCTGAACATCAGGCGGTCGTGTCGGAGAGGATCCTTCGAACGTCCCGGCGAGCATCACGCAACCCCCGCGACCGGACAGATCATGTCTTCCGCATTTCCGGCGGTTTGGTTAACGGCGTCTCGGGCGTCACGAAGGTCGTCGGTGGCTTCGGGGCGGGCGGCAGCTCGACCTTCGCCAGCCGCCCCGCTTTCACGTCCTTCCGTCGTGCGACGATACGGTACGAGAAGGTGCCGCCCACGTCGCCCACCTTCTTCCCCTTCGCGGCGAGGGTCGCGGTGTCCGCCTCCACCGCGAAGCCGCCTCCCGTCCGCCGCGTGACGTGCAGGGCGTTGTGCTGGTCGTGCTCGGTGAGGAAGACATGGTACGCGCTCGTGTCGGCGACGGCGGCGAAGTCCGGGTCGATCTTCACCTCCGCCTTGCCGTTCACCAGCGTCCCCTCCCCG
>JAABUS010000919.1_pt1 | contig 69782 bp, 43 predicted proteins | sample 5560161 | NCBI WGS metagenome assembly JAABUS01 (sample SAMN10711885, study PRJNA513376) | rock metagenome | isolation source: Antarctica rocks | place: Antarctica: Victoria Land, Trio Nunatak nord | collected 2016-01-04
AGACCAAGATCTCGAGCCCCTAACCACAATCCAGCAATGGACGCCCCTCCTCCCCCCACCCACAACCGCCCAGCTCCTCGTCTCAGAATTCTTCCCCAAATGGCATCAAACCCTCCACCTCTGGCTAACCAGCAGCCCCAACTACGACGAGATCCGGCAGTGGTTCCTCTGGTGGAAGCCGCAGCTCCCCACGCACCCCCTCCTCGACGCCGAATGGACCAAAGGTCTCGAAACCATATCCCTAGCACTCGATCTCGGACCGGCGAGGATCGGGGAATTACCTCCCCCTCTACCAACCACGACTTCTTCCCTCCCCAACGCGACCACATCCGCACCCGCAAGACCCGAGAGATCGACTCCGCAACCAGCGCCCGAAACCACTTTCCGTGACGTCGTCGAGGACTGGTGCGCAGCCAACAACGTGCTCTTCCTGCCCCTGCGCGAAGCCGATCCGGGGAGCGGACAGCCGTTGTTCCGGATTACGGGATCGGCGAGCGGGAGGGGCGGGGTGGTTGTTTTTCTAAGGGGGGATGTGGTGTGGGCGAGGGGAGGGGTGGGCGGGCGGGTTGGGGGTGAGGGCCCGGTGGGAGGTGAGGGCAAGAAAGAGGGGTTCAAACCCGTGGAATTAGGCGAGGGCTTGCTGGGGAGGGCGGAGGGGCGGGGGTGAAGTTGGCCGCTAGGCTAATGACAAAGAAAGGGTGGGAGAATTGAACATAAAGTAAGCGGACTTGACGAGGCTCAATCCAACACGGTGACTTTGTCAAGGGTTGTTGAACAGCGGCGAGTTGGGCCGAGGGGACGGGGGGGGGGGGGAATCATATTCAATCTTATACAGTAGTGAGAGCTACCTTACCCAGCACCCCCTGACCTTCCTCCCATTCAACAAGAGCCCATTCCAGATCGCGTGCCCACGCTCTCTCATCCCAACAGTAATCTACAGTTCAGACACCAAGACAAGGTATCAGAACTTCCAGACCGACTGATCGCTTTCTTCTCCGATGCCACACAATTTTCTACCAACAGTGGCAGAGGAGAACATCGCCTAGAGACGCATAAGCACAGGCGAATGAGAAAGGAAGAAGCCAAGCACACACCTGATTTCATGGATAGGTGGAGTAGGCAGCACAACCGTGGAAACCGCATGATTGAGTCCTGGCAAAAGGTGATGGACCAACGATCGTGAGAATTGTCGGCCATCATCATAATGACGATATCCATATCTACAACTCTGCTCTACATTCTATAAAAGCCACACCCACACCCTACCCCCCCACACCCCAACCCAATCCAGCACCTCATCCTCCCCCCAAACACCTTCCCGCTCGCACTCCTCCCCACCCCACCTGCACCACCTGCAGTCCCCGGCCTCGCAATCCTACTCTCCCCCGCCCCAGCCCTGGCCTCACCATCCAGCTGCTGTCGCTGCTGCTGCTGCATCAACACCGCCTGGCCAGAAGTGCTATTCGAGCGCCGAAACAGGGTCTTCAGCCTGCTCGACGTCGTCTTCGGGATCTTGGACTCCGCAGGTGGAGTGTCCGCCGCGACGTCGTGGGATGGGCGAACGGATCGGTTCTGTGCTTGAAGGTCCGATGCCGACGGTGATGGCGCAGTGGCCTTACTGATCCACTGTTTCGGTGACAGCGGCGCCTGCGTCGTCATTCCCCGAACTGGCTCCGGCCGAGTTGGCGTCGTGGCGATGGAGCTTCTTCTATGTTCGGTCTTGGGCGAAGGGTAGGACAGCGCTCTAGAGGCGTAGGCGTCGCCGGGGTCCGTGGCTAGGGGTGGGCGCGAGGGGGTGTCGCCCAGCATACGCTTGGCTTTCGAGGAATTACCGCTCCCCATGAAGGGGAAGGAGTCGAAGGCATCGAGGGGGATGTTGCTGCTATCGGCTTCGCTGCGCTGGACGTGGATGGAGTGGTGCTCGTCGTCGGAGCTGGAGATGTCGTTTTCGAAGTCGAGGCCTAGAGAGTCTTTGGTGCGCGAGCGTTGATGAGAGCTGGTAGGATGGAGGCTTCTCGAGGGCCGGGAGATGTCTTTGACGGATTTCTCGGTGATGATACTTGGTGTGGAGGAATTTGCGTTCTGGGCTGTACTCATTGTGTCTGGGGTTGGAGGTAGGATTTCTGGGCCTACGAAGATGGGTTTTGTCAGTGCAGGCAAAGTTGGGATTCCTTCGATCGCATTGGGCTGTGGCTTATGGAGTACTTCTCCAATGGAAGAATATTGGTCAGGAAAGGCTGGCTTGGGCGACGACCGTCTGGCTCTTGGAGACCGGTAGCGACTGTTGCGATGATGCAGAGGGCTACCTTCGTCCCCAGAGATCGCCTCGTCGAGCCACTTCGACAGATGTTCGCTTCGGCTGTGTGACGAGCTCCTGCGCTTAGTTTTAGTGCTTTGCTCGACGCGGCTTAAGAATGACAACTCTGACCTGTGGTCCGACTCGTTACCCGAAGCCTGACGAGCAGCGCTCTTGGCTGCCTTATCGCGGGCTCTCTTGATAGAAGCGTCAGAGAGTCCTCTCGTGAAAGCAGGATTTATTTTCTCGGCTCCCTCATAGTCCATGGGCGTCCTGGTACGAGGAATATTCAGGTCTGGTAAAGGTGGTACAGGCGGTAATGGGTCGAATGGCGCTCTTGGCGATTTCCCGTAAACACTCATAAAGCTGCTTTCGCTGAGCATGCTCAACCTCGGCGAATTGAGCGTGTAGCTGTCGGGATCTAAGTCTCTCTGCGGAGAACCCGCTCGGTTCAGCGACATGTAACTTGCGTTGGTCTCCGTCGTGTAAAGGCTGCGAAGAGCGCTTGTGCTGGGTTTATCCTCACGGAGAAAGGACGGAGCTCGCCTTGCTGATTTTGACGGTTCGGGAAGAGATAGGTCGGGATATTCTTGCAGCAGCCCTCGATGTGGTAGTGGCGACAGATGGTCTTCGTGGACTTCATGGGGTGGAGGTGTGCTGGTGGAGGTTCTCCGAGGGTAAGGCTGCGGAGGCGAGGATGGTAAATAGACAAGATTGCTAGCATCACGGGTTGGTGTGACATTTGTGTGCTCTGTCGTTTCAATCGACTCGACCTTGGCTTCGAGCTGGCATATTAATTCGACAGCCTCCTGGACTGCAACGTCACGTAGTTCTAACTCTTTCACAAGGTCTTCGTTGATCGACTGCAGCTCTGCATTATCTCCCTCTAGTTCGTGCATCTTAGCCAGTTCTGTTTCTAGTACTTCGTTGCGCTGCCGTCTATGGAAGAGCTCAAGCTTGAGGTCGAAATTTTGCTTGTTGAGTTTGGAGATGTACTGCGGGAAATCATTAGTATACGCATCGCGGGCGGAACCAGAATGATGACTTACCTGCTCCATCTCGCGCATGCCCATGCCTTTGGGTGCAGAGGTATCCCTCCCACCAAAGGCGCTGGTGCGTCTGGCATGCGCATGATCCCCATTGTCCCGAGGAGGTGGCAGTATAGGCGAGCTCTGTACATCTCGATCATCGAAAGCATCGCTTAGGGTGCTGACTCTTCGATGGTGGGTCTCGGATGCTATCCCAAGCCGTCGGTTCTCCGCCTTCTTCTCGCGCAACAGGTCTTGAAGTAACGAGGAGGCGGGGTTTGGGCTTCGCGGGTGATCGTCTGAGTCCTGTGGAGAGGTCATCTCAGTTGGAGGTGAGCGAGAAACACGCGCGGGTCTTTCGGGCTGAGCCATGGTGAATATTTGATTGATGTTTGAGTACAAGGAGAGGTACCAAGAGGGTAGAGAAGTGTTGATGAAGCAAAGTGATGATCAATGTCCAGCACAGTTGATTCAGGGGATTGAGCACATATCTGCAAGTCGAAGGAAGTACGGAGTGAAGTAGACTCCGTGGAGAAAGTATAGTGGGCAGGCGCGACAGTTGAGACCAACGATTGAGATCGGATCGCAGTCCTTTGTTGTGTACTTCAAATCAACAATGACCATAGTGCGTCCAGGCTTTGACGGAAGATGAGATGAAAGAGTCTCCTCTTCCTTTATTCTGCCAATCCGTCGACCTCGACCTTGTGTGACGACGAAAGGGGATGTGACGGTCTGATCCTTCGTACCGAGTACCTGTACCTGTGATGGCCCGAAAACCCACCCGTCCCCCGCCTCCTTTCGTCATCCCCCTTCTCCAACGGCCCCTGATCCCGGACCCGATCTGCTTCTCTGCCATCTCTGGGTGATGGATCTAGAGAACGGACTGCAATTCGCCATTCACTTTTTTGGTCACGGCGCTAAGACGCGGTCCCCCTTATCGGGCCGTTGGAATCCGCCCCGCAGCACATTGGCACCAAGGATCCTGCATCTCTAGCCTGAAATCTATCCACCCCTGCCAAGACTAAAACATATGGCTTGCGAGTAGTGTATAAGTTTCAGTGTTGTTGAACTCAATCAACGTACACAGAGGCTGGCAGATAAATCAATTCTCCAACAAAGTAATCTTTGATTTTGTTCTTTAAAAGCTCAGCGATCTCGTGCTAGTAACTTTGCTATCGAATCGTGTGGAGAAGAAGTAATACCATATGATTGCGCCTCTAGCCAGGGGCATCAAGAGCCGATATCAAGTACAATCGCACCGCAACCTCCATCCTTTCGCTGTAAATATGCCATAGACACCCGCTTGCCAACACCAGATGAAGAAAACCACAAGTAGTGATAGATCTCAAAGCTTGGCACCATCATCACCCTTCGAGCCAGATGGCTCACCTTGGCCGGATGACCCTTCGACGCCATTTGGTCCAGGGGATGGTGGTAGGCCGCCAAAGCCAGGAGGGAGCGTTATCTCCGGCAGCTTAATTGGCATCGAAGGTGATGATTTCAATTTTTGCAGCTTCTCGCCCTTGAGCACCCTTTGGACCTCGTCCAAGCTCAGGACCTCGTAGTCTACCAGGCTCTTGGCAATGATGTCGAGCTCTTTTCGTCGCTCTTTGAGAACTTTGGTCGCACGCTGATGGCTTTCGTCGAGAAGCTTACGCACTTCGTGCTCAATCTGCTGCTTGGTTTCCGATGACAGACTTTCATAGTATGAGGCGAGGTCTGCCTGGCCCAAGGTTTCCGACATGCCGCATCGCGTAATCATATCATACGCAACGCTGGTAGCGCTTTGCAGGTCCTGGGGAAAGATCAGCAGAGTCTAAGAGTGAACAGAGCTGGGAGTACAAACCGATTCACAGCCGCTAGTGACTTGGTCCGCTCCGTAGACAATCTCTTCGGCTACTTTGCCACCCATGGACACATCGATTCGGGCAAGCATCTCCATCTTCGACATGGACACTTTGTCCATCTCCGGCATGAAATGAGTAATGCCAAGAGCCCGCCCTCGAGGCATGATGGTCACTTTATACAGCGGGCTCGCCCCTTTCGTGAACAAAGCCATCAGCGCATGGCCGCCCTCGTGATAGGCTGTCATGATCTTATCCTTTTCTTGTATTACTGCACTTTTTCGCTCCGCACCCATCATGATCTTGTCTTTCGCCCAGTCAAGATCGACCATAGTCACCTTCTTCGAGTGGTTCCGACTCGCACGGACCGCGGCTTGATTAACAAGGTTCTCCAATTCGGCGCCGGAAAAGCCAACAGTACCACGGGCGATGATGGTCTCATCAACGTCTGTAGCGATTTGAACGTTCTTCATATGGTGTTTGAGAATCTCCACGCGTCCTCGAACATCAGGCAGTGGAACAACGACAGTCCGGTCGAAGCGGCCGGGTCTGGTCAGGGCTTTGTCAAGAGATTTGGGGAAATTAGTGGCGGCGAGGATAATGACGCCAGTTTCTTGGGAAAACCCGTCCATTTCGGTGAGCAATTGGTTTAATGATTGCTTGACATAAGCAGGATCGCGTTCGCTTCGCTTCGACCCTATCGCATCCAATTCATCGATGAAGATGATCGCTGGAGCCTTGCTTCGCGCATTGCTGAACAATTCTCGCACCCGCTTTGCGCCTACACCAACATAGACCTCATCGAACTCGGCTCCAGACATGAAAAAGAACGGGACACCGGCTTCGCCGGCGACTGCACGAGCTAGAAGAGTTTTCCCAGTTCCTGGAGGCCCCTCCAAAAGTACCCCTTTGGGCAGTCTCCCACCCAGTGTTGTGAAACGTTCGGGGTTCTTCAAGAACTCGACCAGCTCTTGTAACTCTTCCTTGGCCTCGTCGCATCCGTGTACATCTGTAAAGCGTACGGTCTGCTGCTGTGGTTGAGCTTCGTTGTTCCCAGTACCGCCAACTTTCCTTAAGACGCCACTGGTCTCGACAGCAATAGTGACAATGACCAAGGAAAAGTATGTGATGAGCCCGAAATATAGTATGAACTTAGCCCATTTGAATATCGTACCGCTAAGCGACTCTTCCACTACAACGTAGAGCGGACTTTCCTTGGCTCCGGAGCCGTTGGCGCCACCCTTGGCCTGAGACAGGGCAATGTTTCCGCCGTGTGATTGAGCGGCTACCGCTTGTCCGATGGCTTGCAGTTGCGAATTACTCATCCCATTTGGACCTTGTGTCTGTAACCCAGATTGAACTGCGGCACTGCCACCCACTTTCTCGAGCGCACGGTGGTAGGTTGACTCACATGACGAATTGTTTGCATACCGCCCAGTCTGATATCGCTCAACCACGATTGCTGGCATGTCCGCTCGTAGCAAAGCCGAGTAGAAGGCATTCTGAGCAGTAGCGCTTGTCGGGTTGTTGTTCGCTGTTTGCTCCATATGAGCGAGAAGGTTCTGAGACGAGACATTTCCAGCCAGATTTCGCCGTTGGACCGTGTCGAACACGTTTGGGGGTAGGAGTCTTCCATGCCGCGTGAAATCCTTCAACGGTCGGCAGAAGGACGAGAATGAACGAAGGGAGCGAGGTGCGCCTGGAGGAGGCTGATAGATAGGGTTGGCAAGCCAGATTTGCCTCGATGAAGGTAAAGTTGGTAGAGATAGTATCGATCCCGCATTATATTGTAAATTCCGCAAGGAAGCGACAGGCACCGAGGCCAGACATTCTGGAAGATCATGGTGTAGTGGTGCCTCCTAAGGTCCGTCAGCATACCTCGAAATCAGGCCACTATCATAGTATGTACCTTGGCTGCAGGTTTCAAGGTTGTTGTCAGGGACCGCCGGTCTGAAGTTCGATGTGCAGGCTGTGCCAAGGTTCCTGAGCGCCATGCTGTCTGCCAAGGCGCGCTCAGGGTAGATTTCATCGACGGCCAGAGTTCGGAGGTTATGGAGAAGATGTTCTAGGAAAGAAGGCATCAGTCGAGTTCAGGTGGATGAGTGGCGATGTACGTACCGTCAAGGGAGCCTGGAAGGCCATGTTGGCTTTGGATACTGGAACGCAGTGTTGGAAGGGGCGGAAAGGACGATTAACAAATGCTAGGTATGCGCAAGAGATCTCATGGTGTTCGTGACCAGTTCAGTGCAGTGGGACACTGCGTCTGGCCTCGAAACACTTTCTTTTTACCTCAGGCTGGAGTGTCCGGGAAGGCATCATTTTCCACCTGGTCCAGGGCGTCTAGCGTCAGGCTAGCGTTGAAATCACGTGGAGAACGATACTTTAAAGTACTTTAGGTTTACTTGACCTTACTTCGTCTCCACCCTCTATCATGCAAGCGTTCGTTGTCTTATGTTTAGACTGTTCGGTTGCAACATACGTATCCGTCACTACAGCATAGTACGTCATTTAGGTACAGAATCATGCCAGAGCCTGTATGAATCGATGTGGCGCCCCCTCGAAGTTGCTCAATCCTGGAAGCATGCAATTCACCACTTACAATCGTTGCATGATCTCGATCAGGCGTCGTGAAGTTCGAATGTAGAGACCTTTATTACCTTAACAATGGGATTCGTCCAGGGATGGGGACAAGACTGTTCCTCCTCTCCGCCCACGAGCCTTATGATTTCTGGTGTCACACCAGAGTCACGGAGGCCAAACTTACCAGGCAGACAGCCAGCACGCTCTAGGATTAGTGAGATGTGTTAATTCTTATTGGTCTGAGTAGACTGTCTCGATTCGCGTCCGAAAACGAATTCAGCATCTCAAGAAGATATCGATAATGCTCCTCCTTACCAGATCCCGTGTATTCATGAAATCGAGCAAGATGGAGGTGGATGCAGATATGATCTCGCATGAGAACAACGGATCAGGCCGATCCTGCCTCGACGCACGAATGGTCAATAGTAAGAATGTAGGGTCAGAGCTTCATCTGCTGAAATAGAATTGTGAAACAATCCAACGTTTACTCGATATCACGTTGGTCATCTCGACCAGTGAAGGCCCACGGCGAGACCGACATTTCTTCTCTTTGACTTGATGGTGCATGGTCTTTGATCTTCGAATCCGCCTGAGCATCATCAGTCTTGACCCCGAGTGTTGACATGTGATCCACAGCTATTACCTTGGAGCCAAGTACTTGCCCCCTACAACTTCCTGCTCCACATCTCATCTTAGATACTCACCACCGAGATCGCAAGCATGGCATCAAACGAGAGAAGGCTGCCAGCCAATCCTATGCGTCAAGAACACGCATCTCTACAGATCAAAAACGCATCCATCTTTTCAATCATGCAATTACCGATCGAGGTACGGCAGAAGATATGGAAATCAGTCATGGTCTTTGACGGGCCCATACCTGTGGAAACCCACGGCCGCATCCTATCAGCTCCCAGTCATCTACGCTCTGGGAGACAAGTCAAGATTCACATCATCGAGCAGGAGCTGCAAAGGCTCAGCTCCCAATTCGCCCTCGCATCGACTTGCCGTCAGGTCTACCTTGAAGTCGCCCCCATCTACTACGGTATGAACACCTTCATCGTTCCATCAAAGTACCTGGTCCGGTTCTTGAACGCCATAGGTGCCGAAAACATAAGGTCCCTCACCTCGGTTCAGTGGGTTCTTTCGAAGCCTCTGATCCACTGGCAACCTACACTCTCACTGCATCTCGACGAAAAAAGGCTTCCGATCCTACGTTCGCTTCGTGATTCCCTGAAATTACTCCCCGGGAAACGGACGTGCGCACCATTATATTCTCCAGACGTCAAAGAGATACTCAAGTGCCATCCATGGCTTGATTTAAACCTTCCTGAGCACCAAGGATGGTATTGTCACCCCTGCGCGTTGGACATGCGAGTTTATATGAACCACCTTTCCGGTGCGTCCATTTGATACAGCCTACAGTCGCCCGAACCTGGCTAACGACACGTATTTAGGGGCATTGCATTATCTCCTTGAGCACAAAATGGCGACGCCCGCCTGCTAGCTTTTGGGACATGGGTCCTCATCGCTGCTCTTACTGCAACCCCATCATTTCACTCCCCATTACCATAGCAGCGTGGACGTGCTGGATTTAGCCCTTCCCACTGCTCTCGCAGCAACCGCCCTTCTACTTTGCCGAGATTTTAGCACGTAGGACATGCTTTATCTCGTTCAATGCGGCAACATACCCGCAGCAGATACAAACAGCACTCTTAAGCCTTCTCAACTCACCAACAACCGCCTTCTGAAGCTTAGAGTCATATGTCTGTAGCAGGCCACGAGTCACAGTAGCAATATACACATCATCAAAGATAGCACATATAAACAACCCAAAGTTCGCCGCCTACCCCGATGCACATACCCACAAAGTGAAGCAGCTACTGTTCAACCCATGTATCTCATCTCTCAACCCCTATTTCACATTTCCCAGCAAGGTCACCACCAATTATTCTACCACGAAACAACCCGTGCACCCCTTACCCTCCAGCCCCCATCCCATATTTTTCAGCAAGGCCACCAGGTATTTTGCAACGAGATCACAGCTGCAGCGTAGACCTCATCAAAGGTAGCAAGCACGTATAAACAATCCAGGATTTGCCGCCGGCCTGTCCCTATGCACAGAGCTACGAAACGAAGTAGCTAACTAGCTACTAAGCATTCCCATATATCGTCTCTCTCCCATCCACTATCCACAAGGCCCCCTCTCCTTCCTCTCCCTTCTCCCTCGTGTCGTACTCCGCTCCATCATTTGCACATACGACTTTTTGATTTCCAAGACCCACCCCGCGACGCAACCCTGAAACGCCAAGCAACATATGCGCGAACTTCCAGCGCGTGAAGACAGAGATAAACGGTGGGGGGGATATAGAGCTTTTAGGAAGAGCGTGATTGAAGAGTCAATAGGAAAGAAATGCGTTAGTCAGTTAGCCGCCCATGAGGTCGTTAGATTCGTTATAAGGGAAATTGCGCGTTGTCGACGTAGATAATGGCTGCGCTGGGGACATTCATTGGCTCTCTGAGGCGACGGCGAGGATTATAGAGGAAGCAGCAAAAAGTGACGGCCAATTTTCAAGCAAGCAGGAAGAGATTGTTGCGAGCGCCGGCAGAGGAAAGACTTAAAGACGGTTACTGGGCAGCTCATAGCCGGGCCATGTCTCTTCCGGCTTGATATTCGTATACCATTCCGGAACCGGCGTCCCGTAAGCTGGGTAATTGGTGACGGGCATCTGATACGACAAATCTTCGATGAGGCCGGCATGTGCGTCCTGGTACTGATGTTGCTGCACTGCACACGAGACTGGGCTGGTGTAAGCGCGGAGCTGATCGTGGGCGGCTGGAGCACCAAGGCTGTAATGACCTTGGTGTGCCGACAAGGGCTCTGCTCCAGTGGGGAAATGCCCAACGGAGGGAGTGCCCGAGTTAGAGTGCGAAGAGGTTGACATGGCGTCGTCGAGGTTGATGTCGTGGACGCGAGGCTGGGGGTAGGTGTTGTAGCGCGGTTGCGGAACATACATAGGTTGCTGGCGGATGTCGCTCGAGACGGGAGAGAAGTGTGCGTAGCTACTAGTGCTGGACATAGCAACAGGAGACCGATAAGTTTCGATGCTTGTATCATTCGAGTACTGATGGTCCATTGGGACGCTGCGATACTCTTGCGGCATTGAGGTTCGTAGCGGTGGCGGCTTTCGGCTTATACCGTTGGGCGTTCGCACGTATTGATATGAAGCGACAGAGTCTGTTATGGATCGATCCCCTGCTGGGCTGCTCGATGAAGATCGCTCAAGCTTGATGGACTCCAATGACGATTCAAGACGGCGCGCTAGTCTGGCGTTCTGGTGCGGAGGGTATCGTGTTTGCTGCACAGTCTCTGCTGGCAGCGGCCAATGATTACCGAAACAGCTGGTAGGCCTGCTCCCTGCCTGCGATGCCGCAAAGCTGAGATCGTGTGGCGAGTCCTCGGGCTCCGAGTCCCAGTCCTCTTCGGCAGAGTCCTCGGCGACATCGTCATTCATCGAACTGCCTTCAACTGGGTGCTTCTTAGCATGCTTCGTGAGTGTCGTCTTCCTACAGAATCTACACCATATAAGCAAGGCATTATGAAACTAAAGGACGCAGTCACTTACTCCTTCCGACAGTCAGGGACATCACAAACGTAGTTCCTCTCGCCGCTGTGAATCCGGCGATGCCTTGCCAGACTCGATGACTATCAAGATGTTAGCACTTACAGAAGGTCAAGGAAAGGCAAGGTACATCTGAGAATCTCTTGCCACAACCCTCATGTTTGCAACGGTGCGGCTTCTCGCCGGTATGGGTACGATTGTGAACGGTCAATGCGCTTCGTTGAATGAACGTCTTGGAGCAGCCAGCGTATGTGCAATAGTATGGTCGCTCGTTGGTGTGTATTCGAAAGTGACGTTGGAGGTCGGATTTGCGATTGAAGCTCTAATGACGCACGATTAATGTTCCGTCCCCACACGTTGGCGGAGAGGAAGGGAGTACAAGGACGGCAACGATACCTTGGGACAATCCTCCCACGAGCATTCGAAGGGACGGGTTGATTGTAAGCCAGCAGAAGCTTCACGTTCTGAAACTGTTCCTTTCGCCATGGAGAGAGGCAGTGCAGCGTGGGTGGAGTGTGTGGTGGTCCGCGACACGGGGCGTGTTGGGGTAATGCTTTTGCTCTTTGCCTGCTTACTGAGCAAGTGATTGGCGAGGGAGGGGCCTATGACAGGTGGATGGAGAGTGTCGATGGAGACGGATGGCGTTGTGCAGATGCAGTGGCCGAGTCTTGCTTCAAGATATACCAATCGATGCTGACAACCTCAAACGTACGGGGCAGCGAGGGTGCTAGCGAAAGGGAGGGAGGAAGCCTTGGGTCTGTGTCGTTATTCGCTCTCTTTTGTGGCTTTTAGCCACAGCGTTTGGCACGGAGGCTTCTGCAGATGAACCCTGTCGATTATGCCTGCTTCCTGTATGCGCACGCGACAATTTGGCGAAATGGCTCCCTGTCCTCAGAATCCAGGTGTGACAGCGGGGCGGGTCTCATTGGCCGCAGCGAGCTCGGAGGTTTCCCCAGAAAAGCAGAGGTGCGATGGAAGCGGCAGTTGGTGTGCAGATGAGTCGTGGGCCACAGAAGAGGAGATGGAGTGTAATAATAAGACAGGAGTACGACGAGGTTGCAGGGCCAGATTCGCTCCTCGGGGCTGGCTTCTAGTTGCTGACGCCGGTCTGGATGGCAGCGCTTGTTGCAAGAAGGTTGGTGCCCTTTCGGCCCGTATCTCTTCCGTATTTCTCCGTCTCAAGGTGTCGAGGTCTCGAGGTCTCGAGGTCTCGACAAGGAATGGGGATGTTGCTCGAAGATGAGGACGGAGCTGGCCCCGGCAGAATCAAGGTCAAGCAGTTCTTGGAAATCGCGATGGTGTCGCTCAGGTGTGCTAAAAGACGTGTGTGTTTCCTCCTACGGGAAGGTAGCCCTACTGAAAAGGTAGGTTCACCGTTGGCTTGATGGCGCCTGCGAGGCCAGGCCTGATATATCTTGCTGTATGGCACACTGACCACTGACATTGCCATCGCTTTGGTCTGGCATCTGCTCTAGCACGACTCATTTTACACTGCAGACGCTCATGCTTTCCAAAGCACTTGAGAATAAGGGCGACGCTAAACAGAGCCTACCATGGGGTCGTACATACATGCGACCAGCCAGCGTGACGCTTCGGGCTCGTTCCGAAGGACACGGGTCAAAGCTCTCGTTATCGTACAGTTTACCTGCAGCCGTTGAAGTGTGGTAGCCTGATCGGTTGCTGTTACGAATGTGTGGTATACCGGCATCCAAATGCTCTCTTTATTGGCATGCTACAAGTCAACATGTAGGATTCATTTCTGCTCGCTCAAAGTGTCAGGTCCTTGGCGTATCGCCATTTCGGCAGAGGCTTTTCCTGTTTTCAGTGCTTTTCTCTAGGCGTCCGTCCATGATCGATTACAATTGCTACGGCAAGGAAGCGCGGCCAACCTGCATTCGCAGAGCCAGGGAGTTCGCGGAAGCGGTCCGCAAGAACGAGTTCAACGGCTCCCGTGTTGGATATGTGGCGCAAAGCTCGAGCCTCGAAATGCTTAACGGCTCTTACGTCTTACTCGACCATTCGTCCGTCTTTGAGGCAAACCGGTCTGGAGTATTCCTCATCTCAGGCATGCGGGATGACCGATTGTACCTTTTACCAAGTAATTAGCATAGTGCAGATCGGAATCAATATCATTGCCGACATTCGAGAACGCATGCCGACGTCAGATGGAACAGCACACTCAATCAATTCGAACTGGCGGTTCGAGAGCTAGTACGTATAGAGTGACAGCTATCAAACTCGCATACGAGGCTAGAACGAGAGGCTCGAGTCGATTGAGAATACTCCATAGCTCCAATGTCTCCGCTATGGTACCATAGAAAACGGCAGGTCACTGATAGGTCGGCAAGAAGGCTGAAGAGCCAAACAGTCTCAAGTCGCCCGTATTTGTTTGGCACGCTGAAGTGCTCAACCACCAGAAAGTCGGCAATTGATTCGCTCGAGTGCACACTTCTCGGAGGGCGTATGGCAGTAGCCACTGAGTGAGAGCAAATCTCGTCGAATCGTGGTAATATGAAACAAGATGGTGGCCTTGCCATGATTAATCTTGACTTCTGGTTTGACGGCGAATGCAATCATCTTCGCTCTATCTAGAATTGATGCTATGACTCTGCGCGATCAAACTTTCGCTTTCCCACAAGTTCGGCAAATTCTGAGCATCTTCCGTCTATCAAGGCCAAAAAATCCTAGCGACTAAGGATAATTACTCCAAGCAATCCGAAGGGCTTCATATGTCTTCTCACTACGTACCTCATAGATATCAAAGTGAACCAGATGTCTATCCGGAAGGACAATCGGAAAAATCCAAAAGCAAAGCGGCACAATTTATTCTTAACGATATAAGTTCCCCGTCTACACATCAAGACCAATGCCAGGGATGAGTACCTTAATCCGTGAAGGAAATGGCCTTGTAATTGTTATCATTGCATAGAGGTACGAAGAACAATTGCAGTGGCAAACATAGCTTACTTCCGCATGGAAACAGGGGCTGCGCCACAAGAGCCAGTGGAGAGAACAGCGTCGGTAGTCGGGACGTCTGCCAGAACAAAGTCTCTTCCGGTGCGAAGGCAGCATAGAGACCTATCAAAGTCCGCTCAATGCATCGCTAGACTTCATACGGCAAGCACGAGCATATAAACGGGCATTGTATGGAGAGTGTCCCTTTGCGCTGTCGTCGCTCTTCTTGGACTTTTCATTCTCTCTTCGACCCAATTCTTCACAGGTGCCGCTGTTGTGAGACACGATGAAGGGCCGATTCAGGCTACCGGGTATCACTCATCTGATCTCATCGCAAATCCCATCGCATGTGCTTTACGACCAGAATGGAAGTACGAGTCGATCCAATCAAGAGAATACGTGCAGTTCGTCTCCCATATTCTGGGCTCTCCTTCATCTCAGTTAGGTCTGGGCTGAAGCCACTGAACAAGCGCGCAAATCACAGCGGTTCGCTTGTGGGGACGGCTCAAGCCGTTGAACAGCCGACAGTGGCCCCCTGCTCTGTGCATTGTTCCAGACGCCATCTGAAAGGGTGAGTGCTGCACGCAGTAGTGACAGTACTCCGGAAAGGTCCTTCTCTATCTGGCTTGCACGACGCTGCATCTCCTGCACGGGTTCCATACCCATCGAATAGCAATTGATATTCCGACTTCCGTTTTGCCGGCATTGGACTGCATGGTGCCTGCATCAAGAGGTCGACGCTTATAGATACAACCTCCTGATGATCCAAGCGTTGGTGGCGTCTTCCTGGCCCCTGGCTAACGGTTACGGATCTGGACGCATGTTGGCACACAAGCTCGTGAATACGAATCATTTGAATGCACGTTCTCTCACCGATACTTGACAGGAAACGCTTCACGTGCAGCTCAAACCACCTGCGCCTGACACGAAATCAACGCGTATCATTCTTAGCCAAGCACCCATGCATGATTCCGACCTCGCCTACAAACTTTCTATGTTAAAGCATCTGTCCGCTCAGCGTCAGCGTGCATATGCAAAGAATCAGCGGTTCGCGCTACATCCTGAGCATGAGATCCCCTTGGTATCAGCATGCCTGTCTTGAGTTTCGAAGCTGACCAACAGCCCTACGCAGCGTACAATTATGGATGTCGAGCCGGGATAAGGAAGGGGCAAGTGCATTCTCTTCACACGATCCCAAAGTTCATATGGCTGGTGGCGCCTCAGCGCTATGATGGCTCCCTGCAGAGTTGCCCCTCCAGGCCTAGAAGACTTCAATTTTTCCGCACAGCTCTGGATGCATCTGCTGAACGCCATCTTTTCAGCCGAGTCCCTTTAGGAAAGTTTGTACCCGCAACTCCGACAGCTGTACGGTCGCACTGACAGCTATATGGTGGCACCATTAGTGACGCTTGAACACATCAACGGCCAGTCGGCCACTGAGGTTGACGTTCAAAGGACCTCTTGGCGCGACGCTACCAAAAGTAGTCGAGTGCCGCAACCATCACCAGGGTCCAGGGTTCCTGGATCTATAGTACCAAGAACCCTGTCCGGATCTTCTTCTGGTGTCCGACTTTAGAAGTTAGAATGCTAGTAGTCCACCGTGCGTTGCCGATCATGGAGTGCGGCGTCAACCCTGCAAGCTGTCTTTGACATGCCTTACATAAAGTACTGCAATACACGTCAGGTGTCGCTTGTGTGGCCTACGACAGTGATGCATTGTCCGAGCACAGGATCTGCGAGTTCTTGCTCTTTTGGAAGACAACTCTGAGGCCGACAGTTCACAGAATGGATCGATACGAAGGACTGAGCTATTTTCAAGATGCCCACGCTCTATCCTCGCATAGCTATGAAACCCACGGCCGCAAGTAAAGCTTTCTCAGCTAATGGACGATTATGAGTTATGACTCCCTGCAGCTGGACTATCACCAACAAAGAGCTCGTCGGCAGGGCTAGTCCTCCATAATTTTAGACGGGAAAAGTAGCACACTCTCTATGTATCGTTCCCATTTCAAACAGAGTCGTATTCGTTCGAGACCACAGAGAAGGCGGGAGCTACCCAAACATTACTTTAGCGTGCTCATAGAATGATTACCTTTATCGCGGTGTCTCATGTCTCAACAATTCGTAGCCTGGGAAATATCTTTTGGCACGGCAGACAATTGGGAGGCACCAAGTATCAAATTGCACATAGGGTTCTGTCGCCATGAGGCTAATCAGAGCTCACCGTCGGATATAGCAGCTTCAACATTCATTGTAAAGTATACACGCTTCAAACATGAGTCGAAACGTAGCCATATCCTATGGAAGATACTGACACGATGAATGGCGATTCTATGCGCCTTGACAAAAGGCCACAATTTCATCACGACTCGTAGACACTCCACTGTTTCCCCTTCAAGGTTAATTGGGAGACTTTAGGGCTAATTCTAGGGTTTAGTCCTGAATACATCGAAACACCCACATTCCTCATCATGCCTTGAAATCACCTACTGATTGACCTTCCGGTTGCTTTCTTATGCTGAGATGCCACCTACTCCGTGCGCCCTTTGTCGTAACTCTCGCGCCCTCATCCTTCGCCCCAGGAACCACCAAAAGCTTTGCAAGAACTGTTTCATCACCCTCTTCGAGACCGAGATCCATAATACCATCACCGCTTCCTCTCTTTTTCACCTCGGCGAGCGCATAGCAATCGGTGCTTCTGGAGGCAAAGACTCTACTGTGCTTGCCTCCGTGCTAAAAACGCTCAACGAACGTTATAACTACGGCCTGGACCTTGTGCTTCTATCGATAGATGAAGGTATCAAAGGATATCGAGATGACAGTCTTGAAACTGTGAAGCGTAATGCCGTTCAATATAATATGCCGTTGGAGATAGTAGGCTACGACGATCTCTACGGCTGGACGATGGACCAAGTCGTGTCGCAAGTTGGACGTAAGGGCAATTGCACATATTGCGGCGTCTTCCGGCGGCAAGCACTCGATCGAGGAGCGGCTCGTCTAGGCATCAAGCATGTAGTGACAGGCCATAATGCTGACGACGTTGCCGAGACAGTTCTGATGAACCTGCTACGTGGAGACTTACCTAGATTGGCGAGGGCGACCAATATAGTCACTGAGAGCGCGGCGAGCGATACCAAGAGGAGCAAACCACTGAAGTATGCATACGAGAAGGAAATAGTGCTCTACGCGCACCACAAAGGGCTGGACTACTTCAGCACCGAGTGTATCTACAGTCCGGAGGCATTCAGGGGGAGTGCAAGGCAGCTCGTGAAGAATCTGGAAAGAGTGAGGCCGAGTGCAATACTAGATATTGTGAAGAGTGGAGAGGACATGGCCAAATTGGTGCCATCGGAGGTTAGTGGCCGGATAAGAGGGACAAAAGATGTTCTTGTTGCGGATGGGGAGGCGGAGGGTGAGGGAGGATGTGGGAGCGCGAATGGAAGGAGTAGTGGCGGGGAGATGGCGGCTATGGAGGAAAAGCTGCGAAGAGATGAGGAGGTTCAAGGGCGGGAGATGAACGTCACTATCAAGGGCCAGAGACATGACAAAGATGGGACCGTGCCCGTCAAATCAAGAAATGTTCCAAAGCAGCAGATGGGGAAGTGTACCAGGTGCGGGTATCTCTCAAGTCAGGCAGTCTGCAAGGCGTGTATGTTGCTCGAAGGACTAAACAAGAATCGGCCAAAGACTGAGATTGTGGTGTCTGTGGAAGAAGAGGATAATAGTCCCACGCTGACCAGGCGAATGGAGGGTTTGAGACTTGGTCCAGAAAAACAGTCTTGAGGTAAGCTTTCGACCGGTCGAAAGCCGCAAAAACCGAAGTCTAACAAGACATCGGTATCTGTGTCTGCAACATCTGTACATGTAGATTGTCTAGCCGAAATCACTTACTAACGTGGGGCACGAGTAAGACCAAGAGAGATCCAGATATGCATCATACAGAACACTAGTGTAAGTGTAGTATTCCTTGGCGTTCAGATATTTGGCTAAGGGCAGCCAGCGTTCAACACTCACAACGTCATGTCTGTGAGTTGAAGCTTTCACCGACACAGTATCTTCGGACTTCGCACAACCCTTATAAGATTCCTCTCATCGCTCCCCTATCCTCTTTGTCCTTCACAACTCAACAATCAAGCATCTGCTAGCTCACCCAAAACTCAGCAGATATGCCACGGATACAGAAGAAGCGACACACACTGAGAACCCCGCGAACACATAGATGGCCACACATACATGGGACGCCACGGACACTACTCGATCTGCCGGCTGAGCTGATTCTTTACATGCTTGAAGCCGCCCACAATTCGAACGACCTCTTCTCGCTCATTCTTACAGCTCCCATTTTCGCCTCAATCTGGAAGCTTCATGCACATTCAGTCTCCATCAAAGTGCTCGCTCACAGCATTGAATGCTATCCCTCAGCAAGACAGTTGGACCTTGACGTTTACCCCCTGACCCAACAGCCTGGCTTGCCATTATATGTTAATCTTGCCAGTGGCTTCTACGAAACTGTACAATCACATAGACGGATACTTGAAGTAGACCGATGCGTTGACGCGTTCCATACACTATTCCTAGAAGATTGCACTCACGAGAGCTGGGGCTCTTACTATTACGAAGCGCCTATCGAGGAACGTCAAAGGATCAAAAACGCGATTTACTATGTGTGGCGCCTCGTCAAGACATCAACCTATGGCCCCAAGAGAGCAGGTCACTGCCCTATCTCCTTGCCTTTAAATCTCAACAACCCAGAATCATCTGACACGCTAGCAACTGTCGAGATCATGAGCTGGATGTATTATCACGGCTGCAGCAGCGCCCGCCTCAATGGATTGTTCTCGCGAGCCCATAAGATATACGGCCATACCGACAGGGTCCAATGCGCGCAGTCTCATCGCTGGATCATGTGTTGCCACGCGCTCTGGGAAATAGACGTACACCGTCGGTTAAGACAGAAATGTTGGGATGCCTTAGAAATGACGCGAGCGGAGCCTGTATCTATGTGGTGGCTCTGGGAGGGACGACGGGAGTTTTTGACAGAAGCAAACAGAGCAGTGTAGACTTCTTCCCTGCTATTCTAACCAGCGGCTGTTATGTATCCAACCTATCCATCGGCCTGGTCATCTCATGAGGACAGTCACACATGCTGTTCGGGTCCAAGAGGTATCAGGCAGCCGGATACGACGGTCTGAGGCGACATCACCAGAACAGTTGCTTGTTCTTTCTCAAATACCGACGGGTTTCTTCTTTGAAGATACCACACGAATGCTATTCAGTCCATGCATCCCTTTCCCCATATTGATGACGGACCAATCTGCCACGATGCCAGACTCCTATGAGTTAAAGTCTAGCAGTAATGGGAGAGAATACAACCTCTTAGGGGGGAATACTCGAATTTGGCATCTCACAGCGCTTTCAATGAAAATGATGGATAACTCAATGAAAGAATCAGTAAGGCACCAGCTGCTTTTGCTCCACGACCCTAATCGAGAACACACTTTCCAGGCGGTCGAGCTTGCGATCCAATCCCACTCGACCACATACAGACAATCAACAAGCAATTCATCTTCTTTCTCCACCCAGCCGCAGACCACGTCTACCGGCTCCACATCACCGTGATCTTCTCTGACTTGCCTATTGGATGAGCGCAATTGAAGTCTTGAAGAGTTATTCCATCGGAACCACCATTAACCAAAGCGACCAACCCGACGAACACACCCTCCCTATATCCAACAACCCAACTCACAACCCACCTCCAGGTATTAATCCCACCCATCCTTCACGCATCCAAGCCCCAACAAGCAGTCCACAGCCCGCAATCCCCCCCCGCCCCCCAAATCCGCGTCCTCGCTCAAGATACCGCAACCCTTCTCCTTTCCCCGTTATAACTCCAAATCTTTCACAGCTAGGTAATTCAGTATCATGAATACTCCCCCTCAATCACAAAATCATCAACCACCAACCACCACCCCACACCCATACACCCATCCAGCCCTTGATCCCCTCGTCCATCCATCTCACCCCTCATCCCCTCATCCATCCATCTCCCCAGCCTGTTTCCCCCTCGTCCATCTCCTTGCAGTTGCATCGCCCACCCTGCACAGCTCACTCCGACCCATCCTGACCCACCATCCAGCGTATAGCAAGCTCCCCCAGCCGCCACAAACGAAACGAGACCCAACACCTGACTTGCTACGAACGAGAGGCTCGTGCGTTCGGTGGATACTAACAGCCACCCACAGGCTCTCTATCTGCCCTTCCTTCTCTACCTCCTCCATAGACCCTTCCAACAGAAATAGTGAACGTAGCACACACCTGTACCCTACTAATTCCATCTCTCCAATGATATTGCATCACGGATCGATCAGCATTCCGGCAGGTTCCTGGCTACCACTCCAGAAATAACCATTCAGCGACTCCGCATCTTTCCGCCTGGAAAAGAAGTCCTGCTCGGGCTTGGGGTTTTCTCGCCGCGCGCCTGTATGGTATACCGAAGGGGCTCTTTGGTAGCTACGGATTGCTGGGCTTCAGTGCGGGATCTCGGCGAGAAGAGGTGGGAGGGTAGGGGGCGGGAAGGTATATCTGGGTTTATGGCACGCAGGCATGAAGGGGTAAGTGGCTTGTGTGAAGAGGGGGTTGTTTATTGGATAGCACGCTGGTGGGTTATTGAATGTATGCGACTGGTGGATTAAGCAGTCCTTGATAGAAAACTCTAGTATTATAGGGATATGCAGCAGGAGGAGGAGGTAGGTAGAATACGAAGAAAGGCAGTTGCCATCAATCAGCCAGAGTAGGCGTGGGGTAGTATCGACCCAGCCAAGCTCCCTCTTCAGAGTTACATCCCTTGGTTCCGGTAACATGCACACAAAGGCTTTTCCTAGACGGGGTTGGTAGGCTGTAGGGGGGGATTTGCAAACTGCGGAGGGAGTCCGTAGTCTGCGCAAAGCTCTCGGCGTCTGCACTTCGACATCATTAACATCGCTAAGCAGAACACGGTGCTACCACAGGACGAACAGAACAACGACAGCAATGCAGGAAGCATACTTGAAGAAAAACGCTTCCTAGATGACTTTGCACAAAGAGGGATTAGTGTTAATGGTGACCCTTAAGAGCTTGCTGAGAGCCCTCGTTGGGGGCGTACGACCTTCCAGTATATCGATAGTGTAGGGACAGCTCCTTACTCGTCTATCCTTCTCTCTATTTGATTGAAGTATCGGGGCTCTTGAGGAGAGAAGCCGGGCACCTGTACCGTTCCTGGTGGACACCAGATGGATTAGGGCAGCTCTCCATTATTAAGTCGAACATGGGGCACACCGGGGTGCCTTAATCCAGCCAAACGGAACACTATTCTAGCAGCGCAAGCCCGCAGGCTATTCGTAAAAGTACGTTGCAGCCAAGCCTGTTGCTCTAGGGCCATCTCAAGAGCATAGCGTCTAGCATGTTATTCTTCTTCTCGAATGGGCTCCAGTGGTCGGGGTTGACCATACGCCGCGGATGATCATGGGAAATTCTCTCACGAGCCAGCCTGCTCCCATGCGTCCGTAGCAATTGAAGTACTGACCAACGTTATCTTTCTCCGGCCTAGTAAGCTGCGCGTTCTGCCGCTGCAATCTTTAATCATGTGGTCCGCTCGCCCCTCAATGAACAATCTTACAACTTCAGGATGTTCGTTGACAATTGCAAGGTACATTGGTGTCTGTCCCGTCATATCTCTGACGTTGATCTCGTAATGGTAGGATTTTGTAGATGCCAATAGATTTCTGGTTGTTTCCAAACGCCCATTCTCGGCCGATAGATGCAGTGCCGTCGAGTTCGAATTACAGGTTATTGAGACGTCGGCCTGCCGCAACAGTAGCTAACTTGACGATGTGTTGATGGCCGCATTTTGCTGCAAGATGTAATGCCGTTCGTTGAAGTCGTTGTCTGATAGCAGGCGTACCACAGCCCCATACCCATTCTCAGCCGCGACATGCAGTACCGTCACCCTTGAAACCGCTTCCGCGCTGTCTTGGGCTTGCTGGACGATGAGCAATTTCACAATGGTGTCAGCGCCGTGCTTGGCCATCGTTTGCTGGATTTGTTCTCTACCACTGTAGATGCACAATTCCACTTCTGCCCCTTTCTCTAGCAGCGCCTCTATCGACTGTTCAGCCTTGCCCTCAAGGGCAAGATCCAAAGCGTTCATGCCATAAGGTGTGGTTGCATTAGTGTCAGCCCCCGCCTTTAACAGCGCTGCAACCCAAATATAGTAGATGGACAGAAAACGGTAGAGTTAGTAGAGGGGCAGAACGGCGGCACTTCTAAGTTCTGCAGCTACGAAAATTGCTAAGTACAGGCAGTTTGGATCTAGGCCGAATTAGGCCTATCGACAGGTAAATTAGCACTTGGCCAATTTAGGCCTAACAGCGCGCGTACTAGTAGTCCGCGTCCGTCTGCGACGGCGACCTGCAACGTCGTCCATCCATCGGCATTCCTGAAAAACAACAACAAACACTCAAAACTTATTTTTGAAATTCAACCCACTTAATTACTCTATAAAATTCTCAAACCCTTATTAAGTTATAGAGAACGTTCTTAGCTATCTTTTTATTCTAATTACTATAGATTGCACGCAAAAGATCAATTTCGATACTTTCGATTTGTTCGATTTGCATTTAAACAATTTGTATAAGTATAAAATTTAACTACATCTTAAGATAGAAAATATTATTAAAATCTCTTAAATCGACAAAAAGATATATTTTGTTTCTCTAAAGATAGTTAAGTATTGTTTAAAATTATACAATCAACTTTTGACAAAATTTGCAATTTTTTTGCTCTTGTTGATAATAAAGAAGCTATGTATTATTTATTGTTAATAACAACAAATATTCAAAGATTAAATTAAGTTCATATTGCAACTAAATAAAAATAAAATTCATATATTCTTTGCAATTGTTATATCTACTATTAATACTTAATACAAAGTCGACGCATTTAACTATAGACTCAATATTTATCTTATTAATTGCGCAATTATTGTCGATTGTTAAAACAAAACAATTAAAAAAATTTGCAAAAATATAAACAAAATTATTAGAGCAAATTCTATTATCGCAACTTTTTTAAAAGACTTTTGTATAAAAAGCAATCTATAAAGTTTAATATATTCGATTTATTAGTATTACGGTTCCAGACTAGACAGACTTCGCTCTCCAATTATTTTTCGAATCTCCGCTCTCTAGCCTCGAGTATACTACGAGTAACGTCTAGCGTTTTAATATCTATAGTACTTATACTTATTTTCTATATATAGTTAGTTTTGCATAGCTAGTATTCTTATTAATTAACTATATACTAGTTATCAAAGCTCTAATTCTAACATAATACTAGCTATTTTTTTAGATACAATTTTGCAAATCGTATTCTAAAAATACTTATATTTGTTATCTTTTTTGCTTTGTAAAACAAGTTCTAAATATAAAATTACTAGAATAGATGCTTTGCAAAACGTAATTAAGTTGCAACAATAAATATCTCTAAATCGATATACAATTTAACAATATTTAATTTTGTTAACTCTCTAGTAAGTTTGCTAGAAAAAATAAACAACAAATTGTTCTAACTACAATTTAATAAATTTGCTAGAATAAAATCAATAAATCTACTAGAATAAAGAAACAATAGATTGTTCTAACTACAATTCAATAAATTTGCTAGAATAATATTAGTAAATTTGCTAGAATAAAATCAATAAATTTGCTAGAATAGAATTAGTAAATTTGCTAGAATAGAATTAGCAAATCTACTAAAACAACAATTATAATACAATTTTGTTACTATCTTTAAGCAATACTTTTGTTTTTGTATACTAGAAAATTTGTTATATAACAAAATAATACTTTAAGCAATATCTATTTTCGATATTAAAAATTTTGTTTCGCAAATAATATAAGTTTTTTAATATCTACATAATATTAAATATATTTAATCTCGAATTTCTATTTTTGTTTACAAATATTTGCACTATCTATATTTTATCTATATTTGCAACATAATTAACAAGAAAACAATTTTGAAAAATAAAATTAAGTTTAGCTTTAACAAGAATTGCAAGTTATTTAAAAAACTTTTAATAAATAAAAATTAATTAGATATTAATGTTGTTTTTTGTTACAATTATTATTTTGTAAATACTTTATTAGATTAAAACAATTTTGAAAAGAATTTAAAACTCAAAAAGCACTTTGATTTATTTAAAAACAATATATTCAAATTCTTGTTGCTTGTTCGATTTAATTCTTACAAAATTATAATCGATAAACTAATTAAATCAAATTTGTTTAACAATATAGATTTGTCAAATATCTTAATTCGATCTTTAATATATTAATTGCTAAATATTAGCTTTGCGCAATTTTGTAATTAATATATTAAGAAAAAAAACAAAAATAAGTTTGATCGATATTGCACTCTAGTTGATTAGTTTAACAATTTTAACAAAAATTAACAAAAAATATTTTAACTTCTTTAAAAAGCAATTAAGAATAATATAAAAAAATAATTTCAATTACTTTATAAAAATAGTATTACTATTGTTAAGTTTCAAATTAATAAAAAAATTAATTTCGATTTTGTCTATAAGTTAAAAATTCAAATTTATTTAAATTAAGCAAAATTAATAATAAGTATTTGCAACAAAACAATATATTGTTTTCGATATAAACGCAACAATACTTTAGTTTAATACAATTTATTTAAAGTTGTTGTATATTAATTGAAACAAGAGCTTTCTTTCTTTTAAAATAAAGAAACTATATTTATTAAGTTTATTTATATAGTTTACAACTTCGACAACAATAGCAAATATAACTATTCTTATAAATCTAATTTACAAACAAGAAATTGACTTAACAATATCTATTTTGCTTGTAATCTTAAGTCGAAGCTACAAGATATAAAAAACAATAGATATTTTCTCGATTTTTCTATCTTTATTAAGAATTTCGAAAAGTTTAAACAATAAATTATTGTACTAATTTTTAAGTTTAGCAATACTTCTCGATATTTTGTTTTCGAGAAAATTAAATTTAGTTTTGCTATTGTTAAAATTATCGACAATATTTTTAGAGAAATTAAATATTATTTGTTCGATAAATCTATTAATTCTTATCTAACAATAGATAATCTATTTAAAAACTTAAATATTTAATAGAACAATTTAGATAAAAAACAATACAATTTTGTTAAAATTATATTGTTCGAATTTGTTATAAAGAATATCGAAATCTTCAATTAATATATTAATTGCTTTATATTTATAATAATCGAAGTTTCTATATTAGAAATCGATAGAATATATTGATTTAACAAAAGTTTAAATTATAGACTTTAAAACTACTATATTATTTTAACAAACTATATTATTTTAAATTAACTTATTAGATTAATTTGTAAAATCGATCTTAAACTTCAACAAATAAAGAGATTTTGTTTAATAATTATTCGAACTTCTATTTATATATAAGCTATTAATAGTATTAACAAGCAAAATAATTGTATTGCAACAATAGATATATCTAAATTTTCTAAATATATTAATATAAATACTTACAACAACAACAACTTTAATACGCGTATCTCTACTTGCAATTAAGAATAAAATATAGAAATATAATTTTAAGCTTTTAAGAACAAAATTAAGTCTCTAAATCTTTGTCGAAAATATTTTAAATCAAAATATAAATTGTATTATAAAAACGTCTTTTGAAAAAATAAATTAATTAAAATCAAAAATAAAGCTTTTGTTAAATTTAAGACTTATAATATTAGCAACTTCGAGCTAACAATATTTAGAAAAAATAGTTTCTCTAATATTTCAAATAACAACTTAGATAACTCTAGCAAATTAAAAAACTAAATATTCTTAATAAGAGTTGCAATTCAAAATAGAATCTAACATTTATAAGAAAGACAATAAAAAAACTCAAAATTATATTTAACTTATAAGATAAAATTTTGCTTGTTAAAATTAAACTTAGTTCTAGTATTATTAACAACAAGTTACTTAACAATTAACAACTAGATTTTTATATTAAAATTTATTTAAATTAAATCTATTTGCTCTTCGATAAATATTATATTAAAATAATACTATTTATTAATATTAAAGTCTTTAATAAAATCTTTGTTAATAAAAAGTTTGTCAAGCTTTATAAGCTTTCTACTATATTGTTTCAAAATTCTATTAAATTGTATCTAGTTAATAACAAATTTGTCTCTAATATTATTTATATTGCTTAAATTACTATTAATCTTAGCAAATATATTAATATTTTATAATATTTAATAATTAAATTAAAACAATTTGCAATTATTTTCGATATATTCTAAATTAAGAAATATAATATACAAATTAAAAACAATATATAATTTCTTAAGTTTAACTTCGATTACTATATAAAGTACTGCTTGTTAGATTAATAATTCTTAGAAATTTTTAGCAATTAACGCAAGCAATTCGAATATTTGTTTTTAAAATCTTTTGATAAAATTAATATCTATTAAATAAATATTTTTGCATTTTTAAAGCTTGCTATTAAAAAAAATTATAAGATAGTTATAATATTGTTCAAGTACTTTGCTATACTAAATTAATTTAAAAAAAAACAATAGATATCTAGTTTGCGTTGTAGACAACAATATTATTATAGATATTGCAACTATTATCTTTAATAACTACAACAAGTTCTATATTAAACTTAAACAAGATTTTTCAAGTATAAAGTAACTTAAAAAGTAGATTTATTTAAAGTTTAAACAATAGATTAAGCTTTTTAATTTGCAAGAAGTTAACAAGTTGCTATTTAATAAAAATATTAATTATGCTATTAATTTTGTTTCAAAAACAACTTTTTTAACTAAGAAAATCTACAATATATCTTGTTAAAAAAATAAAATTATTAGAGTCTATCTAAATAATATAAAGAGCAAAAATCAAATTTGCAATAGTATCTTACAATATATTGCTTTTATTCTAATAATTAAGAAGTCTAATAAAAATTTGCGTATCTATATAAACTATAAAGATTTTAATACTCTAACAATTAAGAATTGCAATATTTTACTATTAATTAAAGAGATCTTGCAACAATTATACAAAACTAAGTACTATAGTAAGTTCGATATTATTGTTGTCTTTAACAAAATTCAAATATATTTTAATAACAAATACAAGACAATCTTTGTTATTTATTACAATTTGTTTAAGTATATTATAATATCTTTTAAATTATATAATATCTTAATTATATTTCAATCTTTTATTAATAAGATTCTTAGTTTCTATTTAAACAATTTTTGTATTATCTATATAAATAATATTTTAGTCTACAATAATATTAAGAAAAAATATAAAAATTATATAAATAAAGTTTTTGCTAAACTTTATAATACAAATCTTTATTTAAATATTAACAAGTATATTTTTTTTATTAAATAAATTAAATATTTAGATCTAATTATTATTATTAAAGAGATTCGAATAGATTTTAAGAAAATTAAATATATTTTTAAGTAAAAAACTTCTATTTGCGTACGCAATATACAAATCTTTCTAGACTTTGTTAACTTCTATTAACAATTTATTTATAACTATTCGAATCTAGTTAAATCTTTGTTAATATTTAGTAAGCTTAAGAACAAGAATTTTAGTTTTCTATAACAATTTAATAGTTTTAAAAATCTTGCGTTTAAAACTTTTAAAAAAGTTTTTATCAATTAGTCTATTCTATATTATTTCGATTTTAATCTAGAAATCTAAATCGAAAATAATATTTTTGATTTTGTAATTGTTGTTGTGCTCTCGCAAATAGATTTAAATACATTGCTTTACTTAATAATCTATATATTTAAAACTATATTGTTCGCAAAATGCAATTACAAGATTTATAACAAAAAATTGTTAACTATTGTTTGCGCTTTTAAGAAATAATATTCAAAATATATTAATATATTTGTCGAGCAATCTATTAAAATTATTATCGATTATTGCAATCTAAAATATTTTATAATTATTAAGCAACTTAACTATTATTAAGTTTGCTAAGTTGAATTTTTGTTCGAGTTTAACTTTAAGATTATCTATTAATTAGATATATTAAACGCAAAGTCAAACAATCTAATTAAATAATTATAGAATTTGTTTTCTAATAAAAACAATTCTTGCAATTAGTTTTAATAACAAACAATTCTTAAACAATACAACTTAAAACTAGATATAATTAAAGTTGTTATATTAATTTTGCTACTATTAAATATTATCTACAATTTAATAGCAAAGTTAGTTTGTTTGTTTTAAAACTCTATTAAGTTTAAACTAATTACTAACAAAAGAATTGCAAAAGCTTGCAAAAAATTTACTTAAATTTTGCTATTAACTAACAAAGATATAGAACTATTTATATTTTTATTGTTTGCAATATTTGTATTACTTTAACAAAACAAATTTTGTTTTGCTAGATCTTTTCTTTTAGTTTTTTTGTTTGCTATTGTTGTATTTACAATTTTTTAATCTATAGTTTCTTTGTCTTTGTTTGTCGATTCTATCTTTTTTTCAAATATATTTATTTTGTCTACAACTTAGCTATCTATATTTGCAATCTTTTTTACAATTTAACTCTTGCTTGCTATTGCAATCAATTTAACAAAAAAAAAGAAATTTAAAATAGAACTCGATTTTAAAATTCTTGTTTAATAGATATTAAAAATATATTTGTATAACAAAAAAATAAAATAAATTATTTAAACTAAAAAAGCTAATAAATAAAAGATTTTAGCTATTCTTTGCAAAACAATTAAACTAAAACTCGAAAACTATACAATAATCAAATATTTAATAATTAATATTAAGTATTTATTTGTTTAAGACAAAATATATATATCTTAAAGCACAAATAATATTCTTCGAATTAAAACAATTAGATTTTAGTATAAATTGTTAAGTATTAAATATTTGAATTAAACAACTATTTTCGAGAAAGTACAATATTACTATTATTAATCTATACTATATTTAAATATTAAAAACTATATTAGAAGCTATCTTATATACAAGTATATTAAATTATATTGCAAGTATAAATATAATCTATTAAAGTTTTTGTCTATTTTAGATTGTTATTAATAAAATATATTTTGCAACTTTATTATTTCTTTGTTGCTATATTGTTATAAAGAAAAGATCTTTTAGTATATCTTAATAATAATCGATAAATTATTTAAAAGTAAAAAGTTTATATCTATAGATTTTTTAGAAATTAAAATTGTTATTTAGATCTTTATTGATTTTGTCTAATATATTAAGAACTTTTTAGTTACTATTGTTTTCAATAGAGATACTCAATTTATTGCTTATTTCTAACAATTTCTTTGCAAAAGATTAAGAATTAAATCTAAATTATCAATTGCGTTTTACTTGAAAATCGACAATTAAATTGAAAATATTAATATTATTTTTAAGCAATATCTTCGAATATACGTGCAATACAATTAAGATAATTGAATTAATTATCTCGCTATTGTCGAGTTTGTCGCAAATAGCTATATTAGCAAGTCTACTAACTTATTACTATTCTTTGTTATTAAAAACTATTTATTACAATTAGACTTAAAATTATTCGAAATCTTTTTTAACAATAGTATGTTAAAAGTTTGTCACAATATAAAAAATATTGACAAGACAATTAAAAAGATCGAAATTTTGCGCAACTTTTTTTGTTAAAAGTTTGTCTAAATTTAAATTAAACAAATAGAGTTTGCTAATTGCAAATATATTACAATCTTAAAATTTAAAATTAATAATTAAATTATACTCGATATTCGAAATATTAAAACAACTTAATTATATAAGTCTTTGAAATATAAGAATATAGATTTCTATAAAATTATTCGAACAATTAACAATTATATCTACAAACTAGAACTGTCTAAATTAATAAAAATTTATTTAGTATTCTATTTATAGCTTCTATATCTTAACAAAAGCAAGTCTTTATTAAATTAGCAAATTAAGTTTTTGTTGCTTGTTAATACTGTTAACAATATTGACAACAATAATTTCGAATACTATATTAAAAATATCGAAGTATTACAATACAATATACGCAAAAATAACAATAATATAAATTTAAATCTAATCTTTATTAATTACAAACACAAAATATTATAGTATCAAATTCTTTTTACAAACTATACAAACTACAACAATAGATCTAAATAACTAAACTACTTTATAACTAATAATTGTTCTAACTTTGTTGTTAACTTTTATTACAAATATTTAAACGCAACAAAATCTTACTAAATATTTAAGACATCTTTTAATTGAAAATCTAATAAATAAAATAGTTTGCGTCTATACGTCTTCTATGCTTTTTTGTTACTACTATCAAAAACGTTGTTTAATATATATCTATAGTTTTTGTTGTCATATCTAGAATCGATTTCGAAAATACATTGTTAATATATTACTTTTGTCGAAAGTTACTTGCTATATATTTGTAGTCAAAATTAAATTCAATATACTATTTTGTCTTCTACTATACTTAACAAGAATTTCGAAAACATATTATCGATATATTATTATTGTCGAGAGTTAATCAATATACATTCGCAATTCTTGCTATTGTCTCTATAATATTTTTGCTAAACATTTTATAGTTGTCTCTTCTAAAGATTCTTCGAATCAAAATTAACTTAATATTTCTAAATATATACACAAATATATATAAATTGTTGTTAAAACACTTTTATATTATTTTCTTTTTTTGTATTGCAAATTTAAACAAACGTGTTCAAATATAGTTAAAATTCGACAAATTTCGACTTTTCGACGTTGTTATTTTTTTTTGTTGTTGTTAATTCTCTTTTAAATTATATAATTGATCGACTTCTATCTTATTGTCGATCTCTCGATTTTCGCGTTATATAATTCGGATTTCTCTCTTAGAATTAGAGTTAGTAATCTTTTATATTCTTTTCAATTTTTCTATATTTAATGTTTGCTTAAAATTTATTTATCTTTTTTTTTTTTTTAATCTTGCTATTGTTTAACAAATTGCTCGAAACTCGATTTTTGTTGTTCGACAATTGTTCGATATTTGATTTCGAATATTAGATTGTATTCGATAAACGTGCTCGATACTAATCGAAGATAATTGAAAATTAACTAAAATATTATTTGCAATATATATACTTTTTGCTTTGTATATTATTGTTTTTTGTATATTTTGTTTTAAAATTTTCGATTTTTTTTTTTTACTTAACAAATTTATTCTCTTGTTTAATATATATCGAAAATTTTGGTTTTAATTGTTGAGTAATATTCGATATATATTTAATATTAATCGAAGCTTGTACTTAACAAGTATTCGAAATTAACTAAAATTAACTAAAAATATTAATTGAAAAACTCGATATTGCTTTGTCGAAATTTGCGAATAGAAAAAAAAAAAAATATTACAATTTTAGACTAGATAGACTTTGCTCTTCGATTATTTTTCGAATTTTTGCTCTTTAGTCTCGAATATACTATAAGTAATATCTAGCGTCTTAACACTTATGGTACTTATATTTATTTCCTGTATATAGTTAGTTCTGCATAACTAGTATTCTTGTCAATTAACTATATACTAGCTATTAAAGCTCTAATTCTAACAATTAGTTATTAAGGTCAATTTTCAAATTAAGATATATACAATAAATATTATATCTTTTTTTGTAAAAAATAAATAGTAATTAAAAATATTTAAAACTCTAATTACAATACAACAAATTAATTTTAATATTATTATAGTCTTAATATATATAAAAATTATATCTTTTAATATCGATTAAAAGAAGTTTGTTGCTAGATATTTTTTAAAAACTACTAATATATTTGTATTTAATAGCAAGAAAATACTAAATATTATTTATATAAATTATCTAATTAAAGAGTTTGAAAAACAGAAATATTGTTTTATTGTAATTAAGTTTAAAGATTTAACAATAATTAATTAGATTATAGTTAGAAAACTGATTTAATTTAATACTATCTATTATTGCAAGAAATATATACTTAATTGCAAAATTAGATAATATTATAATTGCTTTAACTACAAATATATTAAAGTTTAATATCTATTTAAAACAAAATATAAATATTGTATTTCGACAAATTATATTAGAGAAACTTGTACTTTAAATATCTCTTAATACTATATTTGCGAAACAAACAAATATTATATTTAAATAAAGATATATTTTTGTCGAAAAAAAAAACAAAATATATATTGCAAAATTTTTTTTTTTAGTAAATATTTCTAATTAATATACTTCTAGTTAGACAAAAATTAAAAAAAAAATTGTTTTATTTTTAGATTACTAATTTCTCTTTAAAAGTTTTCTCTTCTATTGTAAAAATAATAGTATAAAAAAAGAAAAAATTTATAATTAGAAGTCTTTAAAAAAAAACTTAATTAAAAACTAATACTATTGTGCTTAATTCTACAATAATAACAATAATAAATATAATAACGCAATAACAGTAAAACTTTCAAATTACTATTAAGAAAATTATTACTATATACAATTCTTAGATACTACTTAATATTATATTTACAATATATTTTTGCAAATACAAGATTTTCTTAAACTTCTCGATATTTGAATTTGTTATAGTATTAGATTAGTAGTCTATTAACTACGTTTGTCGATTAAACAATTTTTTGTTTTAATCTTGCTTAATTTTCTAAGTTCGATCTTAATTAAATCTAAATTAGACTAGATTAGATCTAAATCAATTCTTGCTAAATATAAAGTCTGCAATCTTATATAGTTAATATTGTTTTATTGTTTTATTTTTTCTTTTGTTTTTTGTTTTGTATATTAAATCTAGTATAGATCTAAGTTTTATCTAGTTATTAATTCAGATATTTTTTTAATAGAAATTTCGAGTCTAGTTTCTAATATTACAAAAAATCTATATTTTTTGCAATACTTTTATATATTAAAATTTAGTTTTTAGTCTTTTCGAGTATATAGATACTTATACAATTGTCGACTTAATAAAATATTTTAAAAATCTTTAAGAAATCGAGTTAAACGCTAAAAATTTTGCTTAACAAATTACTCAAAATTTAATCGAAGCTCTTTGTTAATTTCGAGAGCTTTAGAATTAAATACAATTTAATTTTAATATTATTTTTGTTTTGTTTATCTTAAATTTTTTTTTTGCAGAATTAGACGGAATATCTATAATTGCAATTGTACAAATTGTTGCTTAAACTATAAATAATTAATCTACTTTTATTATACAATTTCTATTGTTTTCTACAAATATTACTGTTTTTGTTGTTTTTAGATTCGAGAAGTTTTTCGATATATTACAATACAAAAAAAACAAAAATTAGTTAAATATATAGAAACAAAATTTTATACAATATATAAATATAAATTATAATCGATATTTTATCGATTAAGTTAAGATTGCTTATACAAAATTACAACTTACTATAAATAAGAAAATTTATAATTTTATAAATTAATATCGAATTAATAATTTTTGTATTATTGTTTTTTTTAATAAATAGCGTTAAAATTTGTATTACTATTGTAGCAATCTTTTTAAATCAAAAAATATATATTTGTATTTTTGCAAAACTCTAAAGAAAAACTTTATTAGTTTTGTCAAATATTACAATTTTTTTTATTAGAAAAAAGAACGTTCTTAAATAAAAAATATTTTATTAATTAATTGTATAAAATATAATATCAATTATTTTATTTAAATTGCTACTATATTTTGACAAACTTTTAATAGCAAATAGTTATTTATTTTTTAGTAATAAATTTAAGTTTTTATCGAGATTAACAAAAAGCTTTAGCAGTTTAAATATTGTTAATTTTGTTCTATTATAATTGTTGTTATTTTTGTTAAATTAAAAAACAATTTTGTTTTAATTAACAATTTATTAAAATCTTATATTTTATTTTTATTTTTGTTATTTTATTTGTATTAACAATTTTTGTAATATTTAACAAATTAATAAATTTAAGTTTTGTTATTGTTATTATTTAAAATAAATTTTTAATTGTTTTAAAGATTAAAAGAATTTACAATAAATAAAAATTATATTATTATTGCAAGTTGCAATATTTAAACAAGATTGCAAAAAAATATTTTAATAAATTTTTTTTTTTTTTTGCTTTGTCGATCTAGATAATATTTCTAGTATCGATAGAAATATTTTGTTGTTAGCAAAAAAAATATAGTTTTTGAGCAAAGTTGCGTTCGAAAATTAATCTATATATTTTTTTATTTTTTAGTTTTTTTATTTTATTTTTTTTTTAATTTTATAAAAGATTTTTGATTAAAATAGTTTTAAAATTTTTTAAATCTAATTCTATTTTTAAAAATAATTATATAATAGTTTTCTTTATTTTATATTAAATTTAATCTCGAATTTTTGCTATAACTCTAATTGATAATAAAGTCTTAATTTATATTTTTATTGATAAATCTTTTGCGCAACAATATTATTTTTCTTTTTATTAATTAATTTATTTTTGCAAATTTCGAGATTTTAATAGTTAAGCAATCTTAACAAGCAATATTATTTATATTGTCGAAATTATTATAATTTTCGACAATTATATCGAGAGATTATTTCTCTATATTATTGAATTTAATTAATATTTTATTATTATAAATCTATTGTAACTTTGTTGTTATTTTATTAACGCAAATTTTAATTATAATATTCTTATTATATTTTCTTTTTTTTGTTTCAAATATTGTTGTTAATTGTTTGTCAAAATTTACAATACTATTTAAAAAGAAAAAAAATTCCTGTTTTCTAAGAAGTTTCAACATATATAGAAACTTTAAAATCAAAATATTCTTGTTTTTATTTGTAACAATTAAATTTTTTTGTTCAGTTTAAATTTGTTTTGTTAGAAAATACCTAGTATTCTAATTGTTTACAAAAAACAACTTGTTTATAAAAAGCAATTTAGTTCTATTTTTTTAGAAATAATTTAGTTTTGTTTACAAGAAACAATTTGTTTATAAAAAACAATTTAATTCTATTTTTTAGAAACAATTTAGTTTTGTTTACAAAAAAAAAATTATCTATTTTAAATTTAAATTTTGTTTTGTTTTGTCTAGTTTAAAACAAAAAACTTCTAGTTGTATTTTTTAAACTATTTAGAAAAAATATTTCTCGAAAATTAAATATCGAAATTTTTTGTTTTTTAGAATTTTTATCAAACAATATATAAAATAAGCTAAACAATATTCTATACAACTTAATATAATTAAGTTAAAATTTTGTAAATTTAATTATATTGCTTGCACAAAAAATATTAAAATTTTCAATATTATTTTTCGAAAAATAGATATTTTTCTAAATCTAGTCAAGAATTTGTTCAAATCTAAATTAAATTTTACTTAGATTTCTAATTTATTAAATTTCTCGAAATTATTGTTGTTTTATAAAAATATTAAAATTAATATTTATAATCGAGATTATTGTCTAGTACTTTATCAGATAAAAAAGAAACTTTATTTAATAGTTTTTATTACTTAAAAAGATCTAGAATACTATCGATAAAACAAAAATATTAATTTAATTACAATTTTGTTTTTTAGATATTTCGAGTTTTTTAATATTTTCTCTAAAAAAAAAGATAGATATTTTATTCTTTTATTGTTTTTACAATTATATTATTTATTTTAAAAAAGATATTTAGTTTTTAATTTCTATTTTATACAATATAAATTGTAATAAAACTCTAGAACTTTATTGCTATCTAAATAAGAATTTTAGCAAAAAATTTATTTAAATTAGTTGTTTTTAGACAACAATTTCTGTTCTTTTTGTTAAAAAATTCGAAAATAGATTTAGATTCTATATAAACTATAAAAATCTAAATACTATTATAATTAAAAACAAATATTTTCTATTTTTAATTTTCGAGATACTAAATTGTTTTAGTCGAATTAAATTTTTTATTAAACTAAATATTATTTTAGTATTTAATCGACTATATATTTGAAAAAAAAATAAAACTTTTATTGTTTTTTGTATTCGTTTTAAATTTTTCGAATATTTTATTAAATTTTTTGATCTATATAATAAATCTATCTTGTTTCAGAAATATATTAACAAAAAATTTTAAAATTTTTTAAATAAATTTTGTACTATTTATCTAGATAATATTTTGATCTACAATAATAATAAACTAGAATACTAAATTTATATTAAATTTATATTTCGAAAGCTACACAAAGCAAATTTACAAACAAATATAATTAAATACAAATTTTATATTATTTAAGTTTTGTATCTAGAATTAATAATTATTATTAAAAAAATTAAAATAGATTTAATCAAAATAAATACTATTGTTAATTAATTTACTTTAATTAATATTAAAAATATTTAAAATTTTCTAGAATTCGCGAATTTCTATAGAAAATTTATCTACAATTATAGTAAAATAGCTATTTTGTTAATCTATTTAATTAAAAAGAATTAACTCTTTATCTAATTTAAAAAATATTAATTAGTATTTATTATTTTAAAAAAAGTTTTTATTTTCGATATAGTATTTTGTTACTACAATTCAGATTACAAAATTGTAATAGAAATCGATATTTTAAATTATATATTCAATTTTTTTTTTTTCAATATAATAAAGAGAATTTTTTTTATTTAGTTGTTTATTTTTTTAAAAAACACAATTTAGTCGAATATAACTATAAAATTTACAATAAAAAACTTATAGCTATTGTTTGCGTATTCGAAAAATAGCATTTTAAGTTTAAGAGTTTAATTTATTTAGTTAAAGTAATTATAGATTATAAAAATTTTAAGTATTTTATATTAATTAAACAACTAAATTGTTGTTAAACTTAATAAAACAAATTTCTATTTTAATTTAATTATCGAATTATATATTGTTCTAACAAAATCGACAAAAAATCAAATATTTTTATATATTGTTTAGAAAATCTCTTTAAAAAAAGAGATATTTTCGATTCTCGATATCTATATTAATATTAGACAATTTTAAAAATTTATATTCTAAATTTTAAAATTGTTAAAAATTTTCAATATTAAACTATTACTCTAAATTCTATTTAATTATATTTTTTTTCAATCTTTTTAGTTTTTTTTGTTATATTAGTTTTAATAAAACTAGATATAGAAAAATTCGATATTAAAAATATTGAATTTTAATTAGATTAAAAAATTTCAAATTCTAATAAAAATTCAGAAAATATTTTTATTTAAATTCTATAAAATTAAATTGAAATTAATAATTAGTTTGTATTTTAAATATTCGAAATATTTTACAATAAAATATATTATTACAATAGAATTTCTCTAGTTAAGTATAAAAAATACTTTAATTTTTTGTATTTTTAAGAAAAAAAATATATTTCTAACTTAAATTGTTTTTGTTTTTGCATAATTCAATTTATTTATAATAGTATTGTCGATAGCTATTTAGAAAAAACAAAATACTATAAATTGATTAGTTAAACTTACTAATAATCTAATATTTATAAATATATTTAGCACTTTGTACAAAATTGTTATACATATATTTGTTTTAAATTTTCTAAACAAAAAATACAAAAATAATTATATTCTTTTTTTGTTTTTGAATATTGTTAATATAATATTTTTATAAATTATATAGATTTTTTACTGTCTAGTATCTTTATAGATATTATATATAGATATATTTTTGTTTTTATTAATTGTTTTATTAAGATAAGATATTTAATTTTAATTACTTCTATAAAAGTAAAGAAAGCAATTAATTGTTTTTATGTTTATATTTAAAAATATTACAAATTATTCGAGTTCTTTGTATTTAATTAAAATATACAATTTATTTTTAATATTTAAAAATATCTTTGTCAAATACTAAAAATTAATATTAAATTATCTATTGCGTATTATTTTAAGACTAACAATTAAATCGAACAAATTAATACTATTATAAAATATTATTTTTGTATTTTTATTAATTATATATAGAATAACTAAACTAAATAATTTTTAAATATCGAGTTTGTTATTAATAATATTTTTTAATTTACAATTTTTGTTTTGTTTTTTCTGATTAATTTGAATTAGATTTTATATTTAGATTTTAAATTTTTAGAATTTTTGTTGTTCGATTTTACAATTTAGATTCGAATTCAATTAATTAATATTAAAAATTTTATTTAGAAAATAGAAAAACTTACTCAATATCTATATAATAAAATATTTGTTGCTTAAATTATTTATAAATTTAATATTAATTGTTTTTGTTGTTTTTGTTCTAGATATTTTGCAAATAACAAAGTCTAACTTAATATTAAGAATTTTAATATTGTTTGTTCTACAATTAAATTAAACAATTGTTATATTGATCTTTTTAAAATAAAATATATTTTTAAAAGAAATTCTCTAGTTGTTAAGCTCGAGTTACTTATATCTATAAAAATTTATTTTGTTTTTTATACTATTTTTGTTAATTATACTGTTATCGATTCTCTATCTAAATAGTATCAAAAATTTCGTAAATCTGTTGTTGTCAAAAATAATAAAAAATTTTAATATATTAATAGTATTCTAAATTTCAAATATAATAGATATTTTAGTTCTGTTTTGCTTAAATACTATATTGACTAAAAAAATTATTTTTTTATCTAGAAATTTTTTAATCTTCTAAACAATTATTAACAAACTTTTGATAAATACTATTTAATTAATTCTATTGTCGAGAGATTATATATAATATTTTGCGTTGTTTCTAACTGTTAATATCAAAAAAAAATAGATAGTATTTTTAATCTTGCTCAAATCTTGCTCAGATTTTGTTTAGATAGCAAAAATTTTTCTATTCTGTTTCGATAGTATTTTGTTATTTCAAATATATTAAATTCTGACTAAATTAGTTAAATCTTGTTCAGATCTTGCTTAGATCTTACTTAGATAACAGAGATTTTCTTTTTTTGTTTTAATAGTATTTTATTACTTCAAACGCGTTTAGTTTTAACTAAGATAGTCTAATCTTGCTTAAATTTTATTCAAATAACAAAAATTTTCTTGTTTTATTTTATCTAATTTAATAAATTTAAATATTAAGTTTTGTTTAGATTTTGTTTAAATAGCAGAAATTTTTCTATTTTGTTTCGATAGTATTTTGTTATTTTAAATACGTTTATTTTTAACTTAGTTAATCTAATTTTATTTAATTTTGTTCAGATCTTATTTAGATAGCAAAGATTTTTTCTTTTTATTTTGTTTAATTTATTGAATCTAGATATTTTGTTTTGTTTTTGTTGTTTTTTGTTTTAATTTAATTCAATAAATTCGAATATTTTGTTTTGCTTTTGTTTTGTTTTGTCTTTATCTAATTTAATAAATCTAGTTATTTTGTTTTGTTCTATTCTATTTCTCGAAATTTTCTCGATTTTTAATTCTTCAATTTTTCGACAATTTATTATATTGTTTTGATTGTCTTGCAAAAGCTCTATTTTGTAGAGAGAAACTACTGTTATAGTATTAGATTAGCAGTTTGTTAATTATATCTATCGATTAAACAATTCTTTGTCTTAATCTTGTTTAATTTTCTAAGCTTAATTTTGATTAGATCTAAATTAAACTAAATTAATTTTTGCTAGATATAAAGTCTGCAATCTTATATAGTCAACATTGTTTTATTTTTTTCTTTTTTCTTTTTTTTTGTTTTATATATTAAATCTAGTATAGATCTGAGTTTTATCTAGTTATTAATTTAGATATCTCTTTGATAGAGATTCCGAGTCTAGTCTCTGATAGAATTCTTAATTATTAGAATTATTAAAAAAAATACTAAGAAAATACTATTATCTTTTAATTGCTCGATTAAAAAATAAAAAAGATATAAAAATTGTCTTAATTTAATAAAAAATACTAGTATTTAAATTATTGAAAATACGCTAATTGCAAATTAAAACAAATATATTATTAATAATATTAATAATTAAAAAATCGAAAATTAAACAATAATTTATCTTATTTTTTTGTTAAAGATAGTTTTTTATTTAGATAACAAATTGTTTTGTTTAAAGAATTCGAATTAATCTGCTTTTTACTTGTTATCTATATTGTATTTCGATATTAAATTACTTTTAAACTCGATTAACCTTTTTTTGGTCTAATTAATTGTCTAATTTGTTTTTGTTATCTATATAGTATTTTTTTAATATATTAAATATTATTGTATTTATTAAAATTCTTTTATTTTAATTTGACAAAAATTTTCTTATTTATATATATCTTTCTATAGTTTGCTCTACTATATTATTGTTAACTATCTTTGTTTGTTAAAACAATTACAAATATTATATTTCTACTTACTAATTTTTAACTAAGTTAAACAAAGATATATAGACTTGCTATTCTATAATACAATATTTAAATCTTTAAAAACAAGATTATAACTAACTTTTTAAAAGATAAAAAAATTATATAGTATAACATAATTGTTATATAGAAATTTTAAAAGAATTTATTTATACAAACAATCTATTATTTAATTAGATATATTTTCGATTTAATATATTTAAATCTAAAATATTTTAACTAGAGTTGTATTAATATTTATTTCTTTATTAATTAAAAATTAAATAAGAATTGTATATAAATAATATCTTTTTTTAGTTTCTACAACTCTCTCTATATATAGCTTAGAATAGACAACAATTTCTCTAAAATTAACAACAAAATAATATATATTTCTATTTATAATATTTACAACTTGTTTAAAGACAATAGTATAGTCTCTTAATAGTTAATTTTTATCTTATTAATTAAAGTACTCTTAAATTAAGAAAACTTTTATAAGAATTTCAATATCTTAGAAATCTATTATATTAAATTAATTATTGTAGAGAACTTTAATATTTATTACTTAATATAAAAAAACAATCTTATTAATATAAATTTTTGTTTTAAAAAGTTTTTTGTTATTATCGACAAGTTTTATCTTTTCTAATATATTTTTTGCAATATTAAGACTTTTTTAGATTTTAACAATAGAGTTTAAACTCTTAACTTATTATTTATTATTAATAGACTTACTAATTATATAATTAACTACAATATTGCAAATTAACTAAAATATAAATCAAATTACTAATCTATCAAAACAAGAGTAAATATTATTATTCAAAAAATTTAATTTAAATCTATTTATATTTAAAACAAAATTAGTTTTGCATTCTTTAACAAACAACTAATTAAAAAATTAAAGACTCTCTTTATACTACAATTAGTATTTGAATCTCTCAATTGCTATATTTATATACTAATAATAATTGTTTGCAATATTATTAAAATTATTGTTTCTTAAAATTACTATAGTTTCTATATAGTTTCTAAATTTATTTTTAAATATAAAATTATTTATTTACAAATACGCAAAACTAGAAAAGTTAAACAAAAGTACAAAATATAATTAAACAATAAAATTAGAAAAACTTAAATTGTCAAATATTATTTTAAAAAACTACAATATATTAAAAAGTATTTTATTGTTAGAATACTATATTAAATTTATTGCAATTTAGTAAAAGATACTATAAGCAATATTAAATATATCTAAAAGCTTATTAAGTAGTCGAAGAATTGCAAGTTTTTCTTTATATCTTTTAATTTAATTCTCGAACAATTAGACAAAATAATAAAATTTAAAAAAATCGATATAGCAATTATATTATAAGAGAAGTTCTTTTTTTATTCTTTATTTGCAAATCTTTTTAATCTTGCAAAAATTAATTTAAATAACAATTAATTCTATTTGAATCTTATTAACTTTTTAGAACTTTAGAAAAAAAAACTAATAAAAATTATTAAATTAATAGTATTAAACAAAATTTTCGATCTTAACAAGAATGACACGAAAAGAAAGACGACTGTCGTGAACACAAAGCAAGCAAGACAACTGGTTGTATAGTATAATAATTTATGATCAAACTAGAAACGAATGCTAGCTAGATAGATCCTGACTGGTGGCGGCTAGCTAGATAGATCCTGATTGATAACAACTAACTAGACAATGCTTGTCTAGCTTCTTCTTTTCCGTCAAGACAACGAGTCTTGATAGAGCGTCTAGAACAATGTTGAGTCGATTCAAACAATAACAAATGTCTAGAATAAATTGCGACAAATATTGAGAGACTCTAACTAGTCTCAAGTTTAACTTGTCGATTGACAAAAACAATAGAGTAGTTTGCTTAACAATTTTTGTTGTTGTTAAGTAATTTGTATAGATTACAGTAGATTATCTAAAAGCTTCGATAAAATATCGAGTTTTTCTAATTGTTCAAATCAAAGCGACAATCTTCAACTTAGTAAATTAATAATAAAATTCAATTGTAATAAGTATCTTTGACAAAAACAAAATATACTAGATATTTGTCTTTCTAAAATTATCTAATATCGAATTGCTTTTAATATAATATACTTCGATATTAAAATCGCGCTTCTTTGTTGCATCTAAGTCAATATAAAGACGTCAATTGTTATTAAAGTAAATTAAGAAGTTAAAAGTTGTTAGAACACATTAAAACTAAACGTAGAATTCTTTTAGCATCAATAAGTTTTCGATAAATATTGTTCTAATATATATTTTGCGTTTCTAATTGTCTAGAGTCGAAATTTTTTTTAGCAATTGCATTTTTTCGCTCTAAAGAGTATCGATTTTCTATGCATATTACGCGATTTTATTTTGTTAATAGTTGAAAAAATCAAAATAGATTTTGAAAATTTTTAAATTTTTTGAAAATTTGATTGTCTTAATAGTAGCTATTTGCTTCTTAATTGTAAATAGATCGAAAGCGTTTATCTTTTAATTTAACAATATAATATTTAAGTAGTTTAAGAAAATCTTTTTTAAACTTAAAATAACTCGAAGTTTGATAAATTTAAGAAAAAATTAACTAAAATAATCTAAATGCTAAACAAACGTCTTAAAAAAAATTGTAATATTGTCGATATAAACGCGTACAAATTCTCGAAATTCTCGCAATTGCTTGTTTATTATTCGCTATATATACGTTGAAGAGTTTTTAAATTTTATAACAACTATTTGTAGTTTTTCTTTTTCTTAATAACTAATAAGAAAGAATTTATACTTGTTTATTATAATTATTAAAAACTAAAAGAAAAAAGTCAAATTATTTATTAAACTAATATAATTGCAATCTTTTATATAAGCGATAACGTTACTTTGTATCGAGATAAAATAACTATCTATAACAACAAATTTATTGAGTTCTCTAATATTTGTTACAACTTGTAACTTTCTTTTGAGTTTGTTTAATCTATTAACGATACATCAAACAACAAACACTAGAAATTCGAAAGAAATAAGTTTTCTTAACTACTTTATTTTGCTTTGTTGATAAAGTTTGTTAAATTTCTTATCGACTACTTGTCTATCTTAAATATCTAATAAATAGACTTTATAAACAATGCAAAAAATATTTATCGAATTCTAGTCTTTTGTAAGAGATACTATTATTTAGTTGTTTTTCAATAAATTGATTGTTTTCTTTTTATCGATCTATAGATCGACAAATTTGTTAATCAATATCTAAAAAGAACTAATTTTATTTGAAGATTTGTACATATAAACGTTGTTCAACAAGATAATTTAACAACTTTTTTTCGATATATCTACTTGTATTTTTTTCTTCGTCGTTTATAAATATTTTTCGATATCAATTTGATAGCAATTCTGCTTCTTATAATTTGTTAAATAATCGAGATTAATATATCTATCGATAGTTATTAACATTAAACTAGTATTGCAAATATAAATAAAAGATATATTAAAATTAACAATATAAATATACGTATTAACAAGCTTTGACTCGAATAGATAGTCTTTGTTTGATAGAGATTGTAGCAAACAAATAGATAACTCAATAATTGTATTAATATCAATAATTGTTTTTTGACTTGTCTTCAAAACTCTACAAACTCGTATATTATTTTTCGATATAATTTTGAGATCGATTGTTAGCTTTCGACAATTGTTAACTATTAACGTTCTAGCATTTAGATTTACTATTATTTGCTTTAGAATTATAATATCTATTTCAAAAAATATCTTTGCTTTTAGATAATTTACTATATAAATCTTTTAACAAATATAAGTTATTGCACTTTTACTATTGACTTGTTCTTTAATATATATATTTAGAAATAGATAGTCGTTTGTAAACTATTTCTTAATATTAATTTCGCGCACTAAAATAAGAGTATCAACTTTCTTCAATAAATATTCTAGTTTGAACTTGTTTAGAAATTGTCGATCGATTAAAAATATTATATATTTTGTATCGACACAAATAGAATGCATAATATTACGTTAAATAAATTCTAAAAATATTGTTGTATAATAATATAATCGAAAAACTAGCTCGATGTTAGCAACAATTGTCGCGTCGAATTCGATTATATTTAAATTATCGATAATTTGATTTAAATTTATTAATTTGAAATTTGTCTAAAAGACTTTAATATAATCTCTTTTTATTCGACAATTAAGATTGTAACAATTTTGTAAATATCTAAATAACTTATTTCTTGAACAAAAAATACGTTAACAAATTTGACAAATTGAGCAATCTAAAATAACGTTAATTTTGGAATCGATATAATATACGTCGACTTAATAAGTATTAATCAAGATAGCAAAAAAGTTTGCACAATTATTTTGCTTTTTGTTAGTTAATTGTTTGTTCTCAACATAATAAACTAAGATTTTGGCGAACAACTTCTTGTTAGTATATTTTGCGTTGAAATAAGTCGAGATCTTTAGTTGTTATTTATTATAAAAATTGTAAACAAAAGACGCTATATAATACGCCAAAACAACATAGAGTTGATAAGATTCTTGCTAGTATTTTAACAATAAATATCTTTTTTGCTAATATAAACGTCGCTAATAGTTATATAATTGATAGATAAATTGTTGTTCTTAAATTCGATAAATATTGCGATTTTGATTTTCTCTAATATTATTGCGTCGATTGTCTATCTTAAAGAAGAAAAAATTCTTATTTTCTTTGTCGATTTGAGTCTCAATATTAGAGACAATAATTACTAGACATTTAGATGTCGACAATTTTCTTGTTAGATTAAGTTGCGACAATATAAACTATGAAAATATAGATTGCAACAATTGTATTATTGAACAATATTAATCGACAACATATCTAGAATCTTATACTAAAAAACAAAATAAGTATTTAACGAGATTCTAATAAGTATTGTAGTATAGCATGCGTAAAAAATAGATTGTGTGTAACTATATCGATGCGAAGAATTAACAAACTACTAATTAATTAAACTTAAGATTTTCGTTATGTTTGTTAGTTTTTGAGCTACGTTTTGTTTGTTGTCGAATAAATATAATTTTATAAAATTCTTGTTTTATTTCGAACTTCTTAATAAAGTCTTAAATTGTAATAATTGTTGTAAATATAATTACTATTGTTTTAAACTCTAAGTCGAGTTGTTGTCAAGCTTAAGTTAATTGATTTTGCAAATCAAATATTCTAGCAAATTAAAAATAGAAAACAATATTCTAGAGATAGCTAGTTGTCTCTCAATCGTTTATAGCATTTTTCGCGATAAATAATTTCGATATCAATTTATCTAGAATTTTATGAATTTGTATTTTGAATTGCGTCTAAAACTTATTTGTAAAATCGATTAACAATATTATTCGAAAAGCTTTTTGTTTAAATTTCTCGATTTTTTTAAGATATTATATTATTGTCGATTCTCGAAAACAAAAGAAGAGATTTTTGCAAATAGCGACTTTGTCGACAATATAAATATAGTTATTTACTCGATCTACAAAAGTAAAAATCTCGCAATAGATTGTTTTCTTATAAACAAAAATAATAAATTTTGTATTGTAGTTTTCGAGAGCGTCTAAATAAAAAAATTTAATATTTGCAACTCTAAATTTGATCAACAATTATTCGCTATCAACAATTGAAAACTTTTTTTTATAAAAACGATTAATTTGCTATCTAGCACAATTTTGATAAAAAAATCTTTATTAAAGTTTGAAATAACTTGTCTAATTTTGTTATATATAATATCTCGAAGTTGATCGATTATCTAAAAGATAAAAGTAAAATTTTTTTGTCGAAATCGATCTTAACAAATATATTTTAATTGACTAAAATACTAATTGAAATTCTAATTTTTATATTGTTTTTTGTTCGCGTAGTTAATTGTTTAATCAAACACAATTTGTTGTTTGAATTGTTGTTCAAAAGTAGTAGTCGAAGTTGATTGTTCGTAGTTAGCAATCGAAACTAGTTGTGCAAAAATAGCAATTAAGATTGATTGCTACTCAAAAGTAGCAATAGAGATTGATTGCTACTCGAAAATAGCAATAAAGATTGATTGCTATTTAAGAGCAATCGTTGTTGTTGCGATAGCTAGTTGTCTAAAGCCATTAATAGAGGCAAACAAAAAAATAGAAATTTTTTGTTTTTAACAATCGCCAATAGATACAAGTAGTAAAAAGAAAGACGTTTGTTCGAAAACGTTCTAATCTTGTTAATTGCCTATTAGTTGTTTGTTTTATTGGCGAGACTTATTAGTAAATAGATTTAATATTGCTTTAATTATCAAACACTATCTACTAAAAGCGAAAGAACAATTTTCGCAATTTTTAGATAGAAACGAAGATAATCTTTTTTAATTTAAATTCGTATTCTTATTGATTAAATAATTGTTAAATCTTAAGATATTCTTACGCTAAAAATTATTATTTGATAGATTCGAAAATTGATTTTTAGCAATCTAAAAAAATAAAGATTGAGTTCGATTATCTATTGTCGATAAATTAAGATATAAAAGAATAGATAGTTGTTTTGTCGAATCAAAACTGCTATTCGAGCAAGTATTAACAATAAAAGCAACAACGTTTGTCGAAAAACGTCTTCGAGATTTATTAAATAATTAATTGAGAACATTTTAGCTACTTTTAAATTTTTAAAATTTTTTAAATAGTAATTGTTGTATTGTATTCTAAAAATCAAAAAGCTTCTCGTCTAGAGATATCGAATTAACAAAAAAACAAAATTTAGATTCGAATATCTTAACAATATTTATAGAAGAAGAAGTTTTAGATTTAGAAATTTTAACAATAGAGAGATTGTTCGAGTTTAATATTTGACTACTAGCTATTATTGTAAATCTTTTTATAACTTTTCGAAATAAGATTTTATCAATTGCTTACTTCGATAGTCAAATAAATAACTAATTAACTTTTTTATTGCTTTGTTGTTCTTCTAATTCTACAAAAATAGAAAACAAAGTTTGTCAAAATAGCTTCTTAACTAGCTCGATAATAGATAGAAACAAAATAAATTTAAAAAATAATCGATTTTTGCGAAAGCAAAAAGTTGATAAACAAGTTAAGAAAAAATTTTGACATTTGTTAGCTTAACAATTGTCTAGTTTGTTGCGAAAATATTTAGAAGAATTTTTTCAACAATAAATACTAATTTATAATAGAAGCTTAAAACACAACGCTAGATAACTAAAAAGACGTTAAGTAAATTGTATCGATAATATTGTTGTCGATATTTGTTTAAGATTAATGCAATAAGTTAACTAACAATTTTGATAAAATAAGTGTTTAATGCAAGAATTTAGACACTTGAGATTTGCGTCGATGCGCTCGAGCAAAAACAACAAAAAAAATAGTAACTAATAGTATTTAGCAACTGATGCAATAATTTAAACAATAGAAGCTGCTTGTCTTCGAAACTAATATTAAAGCTATCAATTGACACGAAAAGAAAGACAATTGTCGTAAACACAAAGCAAGCAAGATAACTAATTGTATAGTATAATAATTTATAATTAAACTAGAAACGAATGCTAGCTAGATAGATTCTAACTAATAGCGGCTAGCTAGATAAATTCTAACTAGTGGCAACTAACTAGACAATGCTTGTATCAAAGAATCTTAATTAAATATTAATAATAAAGTTTTTAATTTTAATTTTGTTTTTTACTTAATTTTTTTAAATCTATTTTAAGACTAAATATTATTTAGTCTTTTTTAAATTTGTTACTACTATTACTTTTTGCAAACTTAATAAAGATAACTATTTTTAAATTAATATTTATTAATCTATTATATTTCTTTTAATAATAGAAAAAGCTTTCGAAATTCTTGTAATTAAACAAATTAATTAAACAACTAAAATATACAATTTTCTTTTTTGTAAATATATAAACGTATATAAGAGTGTTTTTACAAAACTAATTCTTTATACTCTTATAGAAAAGATTTACTCAATATAAGTTAAAAACAAAATATATAGTTTATTTTGTTTAAATATATTAAAAGTCTTCGATAATATCTTTTATTAACAATTTCTTTACAATTTGCAAAAACAAAAAATCGATAATAATATTGTTAGATAGATTAGAAACTTTCTAAAAAATTGTAAAAGTATTTTAAGACTATTAGATTAACAATTTTTGATTTTTAATATTAGTATTGATATTTTATAAGACTCGAAATTATTACCTATTTTTTATCTTTTTTATACTATAGATTTTGTAGAGCTAGATATTAATATTTTTCTAGACTTTATAGATATTAATTGAATAGACAATATAGTATATCTTATTACAGAAAATACAATCGAAATTGCTGTTAATTTTTTGCAAAATCTTACTTAATAGACGCAAATCTAAGCAAAGCATTATATTTCGAAATTCGATATCAAAAAATTTCAACTAATATATTTTGTTTCTTTTAACAAAAAAATATCTAATAATTCTTTTATTATTTGTTTTTTCTTAAATAATTATATTATTAAATTCTCGACAAAAATTAAATATCTCGATATTCTTATAGATAATTTTTTTTTAAAACTACTATCTTAACTATTTAAAAGCTAAGATTATTAAAAGACTAATATATTTCTTAATATTTGATAAATTGATTTAAAATATTAATATTGTAAATCTATATTATTTATATATTATTACAATTCTTTTTTAGTTTTTTTATTGTTACTTTGTTTAATTTGTTTCTATAGATAGCTATAAATACAAATATTGCAAAAATAAAGTAATCTTTATACTATAATAAATATAGCAACATATTGCTTAATTTGTTGTCGATATATTTTGTACTATTTTCGATTATATTTTAAATATTAAACTTAATTTTCTATTAGTTAGACAAAAACTAAATATTGTTTTTAATCAAATATTTCTGCAAATTGTTTTAAGTTCTCTATACAACTATATTGTCGATTCTTAAATCAAAATATTAAATTTGTTTAATTACTATACTTTCTTTAATATATTTAACAAGAAATATAGCAAACTAAGCTTTTTGCAAAAATTAAAATATTAATATATTGCAATATATTAAGACAAGCTTTAAAAGCTAGAAAAAAAGATTGTCTATATTGTTTTTTTTAATAACAATAAATATCTATTATTATAATTAAAATCTTAAAAAAGATTATAAAATTTTACAATAAAATTGCAAACAACAAATATTTTTACTTCTATATTAACAAAAATAATATTAACAATTATATTAATATCTTTGCAATATATACTATTAGAATTTCGAATTAAAATTAATTAATATTAATTTTTTTAAAATTATAAAGATAGAAAGTTGTAAAATTTATTTTAATCTTAGTATTAATTATACTATATACTTCGACAAAAGTTACAATATTCTAATAACTTTTTAGATAATACTAATAGAGTATTATTACAAAAGCTAATTTAAGAATTAAAATAATTACAAAATTAACAATTGTAATACAATTATATTTATCGACAATTAAATAGCTATTTAAATTGTTAATAATTTTAAAAATTCTTTCGATTAGTATTTATTGTATTATATTATTTAGAAACTAATTCTTCGCTTGCGTTATTATATCGAAATTTATTGAATTTTAGCTTATATTAAGATAAAAGATAACAAATTAGCAAATCGATTAATTAAAGAAATAATTAAATAAACTATAAACAACAATAGAAATAAAATTGCTTCTATATTTTTAGATTTGTGTTATTTAATTTTTGTAAAACTTTGTTGTATAAAAGCTTGTATTATAGTTTAATAAATAAAAAAGTAATAGAATTTTAGTATATTAAAATGCGCAATAAAATATTTGAAGTTCGAGTTAAACTTTTATATTCTTAATAAATTTGCAAATTTGAATTGTATATAGAACTTTATATTAACTTAGACAAAAACTATAAAAAAAAATTAATAATTATTTGTATTAAATACAAATAGAAGATATCGATTTATTAGATTGTTATTGCAAAAAAAATTGCAAAAATATTAATTATATATTGCTATATTGTTCTTGCTATATAGATTTTAGAATTTTTTTTTTATAAAACAACAATCTAAGAATAAGTAATTTTTTTTTGCTTTTAAATAATTCTATTTAAATTACAATAATTATTAGATTTTTATTGCAAACAAAACAATTGTCTTAGTTTAAAATATATACTATTTAAAAAGATATTATTGTTTAGCAGCTTTAAAATAAATATCGAATATATTTTTATATATAATTTTTTAGTCTAAAACAAAGGTAGCCACTTTATATACATTACTCTACTTTGGCTATATATTATCGTAAACTTTGTATATACACTATCTCTTGCACTAAGTTTAATCGAGTAATTTCCCAATCTTGTAAACAAATTATCAAGAAAATATTAAAAAAGATACTTATTTTTGTATCTAATTACTATTAAAATTGATATAGTTTCTTATAAATCTTTCGATACAAATTTAAATCTAAAATATATCTTTTGTATATTTAGAATTAATCTCTATTTGTATCTCTAATTATATCTAAAAACTATCTATATAGATAATCGAAATATCTAAAATTTGTTTCTCTATTGCTATTTCTCTTGCATTTTCTTGTTTATCTTGTCGACAATTTTTTTGTCTATTTTGCTAACTTTGTGTATGCAATTGCAATTGGTTGTCAAATATCTAAATCTACGTATACTCGAATTTAAACAACTCTTGTTGTATAGAATTTTTAAACGTCTACTATTGTTGTTGCAAAATAATAGATTGCTAGGAAATTTTTGCTTATACGCAATTAAGAGCTTCTAATAAATATTTTTTAGACTTAATTATTGTCAACTTCTAAATGCGTAGAATATTAACAATAGAAGTAATTGACAAAGATATAAAATTAATATTTATAGACTTATTGTTATTATTGTTTATATTTGTATAATTCTTTTCTTGCTTCTTTGTTTGTTGCATTGTCTATTTTAACAACTTTACAAATTATTAATAAAAATATATATTCTCTAGTTTTAGAACACAATTATTAACTTGATTATAAAGACGATCTTAAATGTAATAAGCGCAAGAAAGTTCTATAGTTGTAATAAAAATATTAATACATATTACAAGAATTATAAAGATGTCGACAAAGCGTAGATATTAATTAACTACTATATTTAAAGTTATAAAACTAATAAAGACAATAAGATTTCTTAGAAAGAGTCAATTTTGCAACTTTTTTAATAGATATACTTTTGTTTTTTCGATTTTGCTATTGTAGTTATAATGCTATTTATCGAGCAATATATCTATTCTAGTAGTTACTATATAAAGATTGTTAATCGAAAATTGAAATTTTTTCTTTACTACGCAATAATTGTTTTTGCTATATAAGATAATAATATTGTCGAAGTGCAAAATTTTATCAATATAGTATTTGATTTACTTTTGATATTGCGATCAGATATTTTCTTCAATATAGAGATCGATTTATATATTTATTTCGATATATTTTATATAGAAGTTTTGATAAACTACGTTAAGTTTTGCTTTAATAAAGAAATAAACAATTGCGTTTTACTTGCGCAAATAAGATTTTTTTTTTTTTGTTCGAAAGTATTTCTTGCAATGCTCTATAAGATTGTTGTTAATATATTAAATATATAAGATATAATATACGATTTTGCAATTAAATTTGCGACAATTAAAGACATTTAATATAGCTAAAGCAAGAGCTTTATTGTTGTCAAATAAAATAATTTTCGAATAAATTAAATTCAAATAATTGTAGAATTGTTTTAGTGTCTCTAATATTTAACAATAGTTGTCAAAATTCTCGTCTTTTATAAAGCAAAAAACAATAAAGAAAGAGATATTTAGATACGTTACTTCAATAATAATAAGCAACAATATTTTGTATTTATTTGTCTTGTAAATACAATTTATAATAAGAATTTTCAAATTATTGCATAGAAGTTGCTACATATATTTTAATATAAAAAGAAGAAATCTATAATTAATTAGAGACAATAACAAGATTGCAAATATCTATCTATTTTAATTTATTGCTATATTTCTTTTTTTTGTAATCTATATATTATTTTTTTATATTATTTAAGATCTTTATTAACGTCTAAGTAGACATTAAATATTTAAGCTATTTAATTTTTAGTTCTTAATATACGTTTCAAATATTCTACAATTTAAAAATAGAATTTTTTGAGTTGCTATTAAAATAAAGATCTATTAAGATTGCTATTGTCTTAAAGCTCTTAACAAATTTCTTCTTAATTTTTTTCTTAATTGCAATATTTATAACTATTTTTTGCAACACAAAATGCGCGCTTTGATTAATAGAAAAGTAATTATAATAAGAATTGACAATTTTTAGATACTATTGCTCTTTGTTAATTTTCGAATCTTCGTAATTATTCTTTAGTTTCGCAATAACAATAAAATTGCAATCTTTTTTTCGACTAAATGTAACACAACGTTTATTGTCGACAAATTTAGTTTTGTTGTAAATATTGTATCTAACAAAAATCTTTATTAAGACATTCTTTTTAAATCGCTTGAAGCAATTTTTGACAATTGCGTAATCTTCGATTTCTGCATACTTATTGATAATCTTAATAAGATTATTAAGTAATAGATAAATATTCTCTTTAGGCGATGCAAGAGACATAGTAAGATAATAAAGAGAATAATATTAATAGCGACGACGAAAATGTAGAAAATTGACGACAACAACAACAATGTAAACAAAAGACACGTAGACTTTGAAAATTACCCGATTAGACTTAGTGCGAGAGGTAGTGTATATGCAAAGTTCACGGTAGTGTATAGTTAAAGTAGGATGATGTGTGTGAAGTGACTACCAAAACAAATTATTAGATTCTAACAATAGATAACTATAAAATTAATTGTAATTTTCTATTAAATTGTAAAATTCAAACAATTAGTATTTTGCTACTAAAAGACTTTTTCGAAATTAATTAGTTATTAAAGAAAATATTGTAACTTAAAAGACTATTTAGAGTATTATTGTTTGCTTTTTTGCGTTGCTTTATAGATTGTTTAATTGCTATAAACTGCTATCTATAATTAGATACTTCTCGAAACTTTAATATATTAGAAATCTCAATAAGTATCTATTTGTTTGTTTTATAAGCTATTTGAAATTTGAGATATTGTTTGTTTATTTTTGAGAGATTCGATTGATCTAATTCGATTTGTATATAACCCGAGGTACAGCCGGACAAGGGCACCCGTCCGGGAGTAGACTCTCGCGCATGTCTTTTCAGGTGGGACGCTTAATTGAACTCACTACCACTACCACTACCACTACCACTACCATCGGCATTCCTTGCGTCTACTTTCGAACCTTTCTCCAGCAAAACGGCGATCGAAGATTCATCTTTACTCTCGAGGGCCAGATGCAGTGCATTTATTTGACGGAGCGTGGCTGCCTCAGGGTCTGCTCCTACTTCCAATAACAAACGGACCAAGGACCCCCTTCCATTTGCTGCAGCGACATGCAATGCCGTCCACCCGAGGGAATTCTTTGCATTGATGTTAATCTGCCGAAAGGGGAGCTCTTGTAGTACCTCTTCGTCCCCAGCAGACGCTGCTTTGTGTAGAACCGTCTCCTGGGATTTATCAATGATCTCAACATTGGCTCCTTTGTCGGCAATAATCGTACTGCGTTTCCCCGCTTCTCTACAACACAGGCGTTGTGATTTGCTGGTATTCATAGCGTCAGGATGGCCCTGTTCCTGGTACGATATTCCGAATGCCCGCAGGCTTTTCATTTGGTCAGATCTTAGATTCCGTAGGAGTACTGGAGAGGTCTTGGCACATGAAGTGGAAAACACGTTTCGATGCACCGTTGGCAACGCCAGGAGTATCCAAAGGTCTGACAAGATCGTGGAATGCGTTGGAACTAGACAGAGGGAAAAGGATCAGAAAGTACATAATACGGAGAGCACCAGCAGCCAGAGGTGACGCGGGTCAATGCTAAAGCATTAGTCATTCCATGTTTGAGATGAGAATACGCGCAGAGAACCCAAGACAATGTATCCACGTACTCCACTGCGTTTGTGTTTTCCTCTCGTTGGATAAGAATGGTCTAAGTAGCAACATTGGTGACCGTCCAGGCTCAGGACCTTTCAAGAGAGAATTTCTTTTATGAAATCATCAAACGCTTTCATACACACATTCCTCAGATCGACCTCTGATGTTGTTCATTATCAGCCGGACGAACTAACACGCCAACCATCTCGCAACTAAGGATGGTTTGGCGCAAAAGAGGATTGACCTTTCAACCATAACAGACCAAGTCAATAGAGAATATCGAGCCGCTAAACGTCTTGTCCCTCGAGCGGCGAGGGTTCGCCCTTCTTACGAGTATATTGCTCAGCGCTCAATTCCCTACCGATCCCACTTCCCATCTGCTTTCCTGAAGAGGGTAACGTATTAATGTGATTAGGGTGGCCTTCGTCCGGTTCTCTCCCTTGAAGAACCTTCTCATCCTGCGAGCTCTGCGAATTTGGCACTGACCGACGGCGAGAAGGACTCATGGGTCCCCCAGCTTTCATTGCGGTATCGAGCCCACCCATATCAAACTTTACATCGTCACTGCCCTTACCTGTCAGGTAGAGGTACCAATACATCGCACCCACAAAGAGACCACCCCCAACGATGTTGCCAAGTGCTGCAGAGGAGCGTCAGCATCTTTATGTCAGGGTAAAGTTCGAAAACCGAACGTACTCGTTGGGATCATTGACTTCCAAATATATAGACCCACTCCAATATCCGGGTGACCATAGAAGATTGCGATTGGAATGAAATACATATTTGCAATGACGTGGTCCAGCCCGAGCGCAACGAAGGCCATGGTTGGCCACCAGATGGCGAGTATCTTGGAGGAAACCTCGCGAGACGAGATTGAGATGAAGACTGCGAAACAGACCAGCCAATTTGCCCCTATGGCTCTGAGGAAAATCTGATGCCACTGAGGTACAAGACACTTCATCGTTGCAAAGTTGAGAACCTCCTTCCGATAAGCCGGAATCAAAAACACCCCGCCATCTGTAATTTATGTCAGCACTATCTACATGGCAGCAGAGACCGATTCCACTCACAACCAGTGATAATTGCCATGAAGAAAAGCATCCCAGCCAGGTTACCAAAGAACGAAACGACCCAATTGACAAGCAAGTCAGTAATACTACACCGGCGGTGCAAGAATGCAGTCGTCATATACTACAAGAGGTCAGCAGTCGCCATGTAGGCCTAGAAGAAGGGGGTTTACCATGACATTACTCGTGAAGAGATCCGAGCCGCTGAGTACGATCATGATAAGTCCCACGGGAAAGAAACAAGCACCGATAGTCCGTATGAGGCCTGGGGCATTCTCTTGATACCATGGAGCTGTCTCTGTACTAAGTGCGATAGCACAGCTGTCGTAGCTGTCAGCCAGGTGACACATTGCGGGCGGACAAGGTGTGCAGGTGGCTAAATGCAACACCTCAGGAAAACGCGGCTTTGACGCCGTGAAACATCACTTACCCAAACCCCAGTAACGGCCCGCTCATGAAGGAATTGATAAATAGTTTGTCGAGTCTGGTATGCGCCTTCTTGCATCCTATTCTCGACACCAATTCGGTTGTCTGCTGGGGCGTGAAGGCGTCCATGGCTATCAGAGTGATGGAACAGAAAATCACTGTGACTTGGGAATTATTTTCTTAGACAGTTATCAGCTGAGGTACTCTTGAACTCTTGTACAAGCACGAAGAAGCAAACGACAATATCTTTGGCGTTCGGCCCTAGATATGCAAGAGGATATCACAGGCTTAGCGGAGTTCTTCTACACACTCTCACAGCTGGCTCACGAACGACCTCGTTCAAGAGGAGAGTTAGCAGCCGCATCCCAGGATCATGCCAGCTTGGCGTCTGCAGCCTGCACGGCGTGCATCTCGGTTCTAACGTCGAAACAAATTCGTGAGGAATGCAGAGATATCGTTGGTTCCGATAAGAGGCTGGATTGGGTTGATAGGGCTAGTGCGTACTAGTGCGACGCTTTGCCGTTCATCCAGCACGCCGGACCTCCTGCATGGTACAATCCTTCGTTCTATCAATCGCACGTGAACGTTTCGATTGCAATAACGCCAGGACAGATCAGCGAAACATGGATAGATCCGAGCGGCGATCTGCATACAGCAATTCTATGGCTGCCACGAGGAGGCTTCTTCCGGGGAAGTTTCGTTCACCACAGTTTCGTTTGCGCCATCAGAACGTCAATGAGTGGGGTGGACCTGCACTAGCCAATTCATTCTAGAGTCTAGAGCTTTATGCCAGAAATGAAATGTTCGAGGACAACCAGCTGCGAGTACTTTCGAAAGGAAGAATTGACCCCAGACGTCTTGCTCATCACTTGCTCTGCAACGAGCGAGCTTTCTATCTCCTTGATGAGAACCCTCTTCATGTCATCCGAATTTCCTGACCAGACCTCATTGTAAGAATCTCGTACATGGTCAGAACGTGTCACGAACTGCTCAAGGCTATAGGCTATGTAATGTAATGTAAAAAGTTATAGCATCATATATTCCTTCCTATAACTAGTCCCTAAACTTCATCTACGAGATCACTTCCCAAATTCGCAAGCATCAGAATAGAACAGCCTTTCTTGCTCCAGTTCCCTCTGTTATTGCCAATTTGAACCGTGGTTACCTTACACCTGCAAGAATACGTAGAATATCTGCTCACTGGAGGCCCCCTCCCCCCTTTACAGATGGATGAATCCTTTGTGGGTTTTCCGTTTCCGCAATAGTCGATCAAAAGCAAAGCGAGGCGAGAGCAGGCTTTGTAGATCTACCTTAGTTCCTTGGGATGCTGCATACGCCAGGATCATACTTTCACTTCTTCTCAACTGACTTTTGGCATTCTTGGGACAGACAGTCACCTTCTTTGCCTCGTCTACGCTTTCCATTCAACAGAAGACTCTCGTCTGCGACTGGTCCGTCAAACATTATACATTCATCGTCGATAAGGAACAATCCATTCCTATTGCACACCTTCACCGAAGCTCCGACCTCCTCGTAGACAATTGAAAGACAGATCGTCCACCAAAGCTCAAAAGTGACAATCACTTGCTCCAGCATCGACCGCCGCCTCCACCGCCCAAGTCAACAACAGCTCACCTTAGCCGATACCTTCAACACTATAGCCAGCATGAGTCTCAACGCTGGCGGTCTCGCTCAAATGACTTACAGCCCCCATACCTCCTTTGACCACGGCATTGGTCTTCCTGGGTCAGGCTTTGGTGGCCCGAGAGCATCCCAAGTCAAGCATTTGAGCATGGCACCTCCTCCTAGCATTTCCACCATCAACGAGATGCATCAGCAGCCTGTTCCTCAGTAGTCGAGCGGTCCCTGATGTGGTGCAGATAGCCCCCGTCGTTGACGCTATCGCAAGGGCTGGAACTTGGAGACTTCTAGGCAGCAGGAGGCTGAGCCAGGCAGCAGTGCTGACGAACGTCATAAAACGCGAGCAGCTATAGCAGGGTACAGGGCAGCCAATTCAGGCACCACCTGCTGCGCCCCTGCACTGTCCCACAGTGCTCCCTCTTGCTCCCTCGCTGCTCCCTCTAAAGCGGCCCTGCTCCCTTTCCTCGTCGAAAACGGCAATTCCAATTCTTAAGTTCCGGGTGTATATATAATATATATCTCTTTTGTGGTTGGACCCTAGGGGACATAGCGACAGGATGTTAGCCACACATGGGACTGACACCATGCCGCCAAACTCGCTCCTTCCCAAGGCGGATGGAGTAGATGGGGTGCGTCAAAGAGACGTGAATCGACGAGGGAAAGAAACCGAGCAATCGCTATGCTGAAATGTTTGTAGACAGCTCGATACTCAGCCCCCTTCTTAATTTGCCGTCTCTTGGTACTCGCCCCCCCTTATCATGTAGGTCTCTGCTGTTGATAGTGAACGCCGCTGCCAGACTGCGCTGTGGTCGTAGTATTCATCGTGGAGATGCTGCTGAGATGGCGGTGGGATTTTTCTGGAGCGGCTACTTCCTCATTTCGTAGAGAGCGGCCTTGGGAGCGCTGGTGAGAGTGGTGTGCGGCGCGGACGGGGTGCAGTCCTTTCTGCGGTGCTGCTCTTGTGTTAGAGGAAAGGGGTTGGTCAGGAGAATGATCGGAGCCGTGGTTGGGATGTCCTAAATGCCCAGTCTGCTGGAGATTTGCGGCGAGCTTAGTCATTACTCGGCCTTGTAGTTTCAATTATCAACCAATTTCTTTGAGCTGTAGGATAATCCTTCGGCATCATTTGCTTCGGTGAGCGAAGATCGTAGTAGGGGCGTGAGCTGACAAGAGTGTCTGTTGTGGAGATGTGCGACAAAGACATGTAGAGCAATTTCCCTTTGGTATTCGCTCGTCTGTTCGTCTGGCTTCGGTGGTTTGCTAGAGAAGGCGAAGTGCTATATGGTACAGAGTATCGTCGTGCTATGATGTTGCTTGCCGATCCAGCGACTTAGAGTTGATGAAGAATACGGCCGGACGCAGTGCCTAGAAGGTCCTTTTTATCCGCAACGATGGGTCCAGGAAGTTCATCTTGTTGTCGAAAGATGTTTGCTGCTATCGTGGCTGATTTCGTTCCAACCTTGTTGAAGACTGTTGTGTTGGCATAGTGGCTGACATGTTTTTGGACTTTACTTCGGTCGAAAGACATGGTGAAGAGAGGGAGAATTGTTATGCTCTTGGTTGGGATGATAGCAGCATTCTGCGTGGAGATTCTCGCGGACAGAGTGTCCGCATAAGCGTTTGGGAGCATACCATCGTCTGGGCATGTAAGGCAGGCTATTACTATGATCTGACGTGCTCAAGTACTTCTTGTACAGCAGTGTTGGCGTTTGCTAAGGTGCCGACGGGTAGACATCCTCTCGGGCGGCAAGTACCTCTCACTCCATGTCTTGCGCGGGTAAGGATCTAAGAACATCGGTGCTGACACGTGGATCAATCTGCATCTGGGCCTCCTGGCTACGTGACTTGGGCCTGTGCAATGAAGGGAATGGTCATTGATACATCTGATCAAGAAAGAAAGAACCAAATGTGAATCGTGAAGTAGTCCTTGTATGATATTCTTGTTTCGTCGTCGAGGAATCGTCGGGTCCAAGCCACCTGCATGCGAGTATGTTGCCGCTTTCGGTTAGGGGCAGGCCTTCTTTCTGGCGCTGACAGGCGTTAGGTACGAAGCAGCTAAGCTTCGATAAGACGCTGAGAGCAGACACGAACAGAAGAGAGTCGGCATCGAATGAGAGTGACTGGTCAGAGGTCGTAGGCTTTAGAGGGACATTGGTGATTGCCGGGGAAGCGGTTCTGGTTTTATAGGGACGTGGCGACGACCAAACGGTCGTTGACCTGTTGCGGGCTTATCAACACCAAAATCATTGGCGGCTGAAATCAGGATAAGAAGATTCTCACTCCATTGCCTCGGTTGAGAGAGGGTGTAAATGTCTGTCTATAGATTCGGGCAATTGAGAGGTCTCTTCGTGGCACATGGCGGGTTTGTTATTGACGCAGCTCATAACAATCGGAGAAGCCGTAACAGGCGACCTCAAGATACATGAAAAAGGAACGTAGATGTACACTTTTCATGTTGCTGTCCTGACCAACGCCTTCTCGAAAATGCTGGCCATCATGATTTTTAGATGAGCGCAAGGTCTGGTCGGCGTCACGACAAAGTCTAGTGCTCCCTAATAGAGGTTGTTCGAGTGATCATCCCTGATTTGCGTTTTCATAGGAATTCTCTTCGCCCCTACGCCCTATGTCGACTTGCTCGTGGTAGCTGAGGGGGTTTTGCAGTCTCCTAGAGCTCGAGCTCATTGTATCAGTCCAGTCCACTTGTAGATTATGAAGCCTGGAGGAAGAATTTATGTATAATATAAGAAGCGCTGATGTTGAGCATTGAAAGCACCGATTGTCGGTGCAATGCAGCCAGCAGATAGCTCGCCACAAATCGGATGAGAGGAAAGGTGAACGGACCGCATTTCTCGTTCTGACGAGTTTCCCTGTTCGAAGATGACGTGAGCCGGAAGCTCAGGCCGTAAGACGGTATTATTAGATGTTTTAGTCAGAACTTACGTGGCTACAACATTGGGAGGACATCTCTCATGGGTCTGCTGATACCGAACGCACCTTGTCACGTAAAGTAGTATCAGCCAATATCCGCTAAGACAACTTTGGCCGTGTAGATGCTCATACCACGCTTTGACAAGATAGCGTACATGCCCGCACTGGTAGGTCACTTTGGTATAGTCACACATCTTAACCCATTGGTAGAGATTGAATGCTGGGAGTATTGGCGCCGAGGAATGTCTCCATCCATGATGTTCCTATAGATGATTTTATGCTGTGAGGAGACAGAGAGGGGTCCGCTGCGCTTGGTTTCAAATGATGGAGGATCGCGCGATCAAGGGCTCCACAACGCGGCTTCTCTGAAGCGCCATTGGGCCGTAGCTCAGGAGGGATATTGCTGTTGCCACTCCCTGCTCTGGCCGTGATCAGACCTGTTGGGGAGCCCCGCATAGGGATCTCTTGGAGTCCGAAACTCGATGATGGCTGTCTGGGTTTACCGTTCCTGCAATGTGTCTCAAGCGACCCTGGTGATAATGCAGAGTGCAGTAGTGACTGGATAGATACACTCTGAATCTTCGCTATCGGTTGAAGATCCGTGAGATGGTGGGAGGCCGGCAGAGGGAGTTCCATCGATCCAGGCGGTGCGATTTGAGAACGCCCTCGGGACAATTCGTGCCGGGCCCTTTCTCGAAGGATTCTACGTCCGGAGGCTTGCTGGCTGCTGCAGAGGCCTTTGTCTGTTGGTCTGACACCACAAGAGCGCAAGCTTCGTCATGCTCGTCATCGGCCCTCATGTAGCTCATACAAGCAGGGGCGAAAGAGTTCCGGGCAAATCAAGCTAAGCCATGGCTTTTCAGGGTAAAACGGCTGGGATGGCCGTGATTGGAAGCTCCTCTCCTGGAACAGCAGATAGCGGGTCCCAGAAAATGCGAAATCCGTTCCAGGGAGCACTCCGCAGACGCCTCGAATGCGGGAGCTGCTCGGTTGCCATCCTTCACGGGTACGGGACAAGCGATTCCCCCTTGTTGGTGTGGACGACTCGCCGGCTGTTGCTAAAAAAACTACTCCGAAATTCCGAAGTGTCAGAGACATCAACGTCATCTTCCACCAAGGCGCCTCCAGTATCCTTTGCTGCTTGTGTGAAGGTCTTGACGCTCCCGCTGCTTTGCAAGGTCGACTGTGGCCTTTGGCTTTGTCTTGCAACCATCCTGTGCGCCTGGAGCTCTTTGACTGTCCAGGCCTGCCGACACTAGTGGGAATGCATTCTGCAACCAGAGCGATAACATGCGGACTGAAGAAAAGGCGTGCAGCGTGCAGAAGCCAACGAAATCAATGAATGCAGGCACGCTCGCACAAAAGCAATGATGGGAAGTTCCCATCTATTTAATACTTTACAAGCAATGGCTAATGGAGGCTATTGACGTAGGTCACCATATTGGGAAGACCGTGGTTATGTACTGGTAGCATTACCGTCAGCGGATTCGAGCCATCCTTTTGACATCTCCACTGCACGTTCCCACCTCCTATACATCTTATCACCTGCTTCCTGAGAGATCTCGGGCTTAAAGACAGTACGATCTCTTCGATTGATCTCTTTGAGCTCTTCGAATTCCTTCCAGACGTCGACTGCAAAACCAGCAGCGATTGCGGCGCCAAGAGAAGTTGTCTCACGCATGATGGGCCTGTCCACAGGAATCTGGATGATATCCGCTTGTGTCTATTGTGGTTGAGCAAAATCAGAGAACATGATCAATAAATCAGTGGAGGAAAACACACCTGCATACAAAGATCTGAATTGCTCATACCACCGTCCACGGCAAGTTCACTGAGCTTGTGGTTGCTGTCCTTCTCCATGGCATCGAGGATTGCCTTAGTCTGGAAGCATGTGGCCTCCATCGTGGCCCGTGCTATATGGCCTTTTTCGGTGTGCTGTGTCAGACCGAATATCGTTCCTTGGGCATCGTCTATCCAATACGGCGCAAAAAGACCGCTGAAAGCGGTGACGAAAACGCAGCCGCCATTGTCCTTGACCGTGGCTGCCATATCATTGATATGATGGGAGGCTTCGAAGAAGTCTAGGTTGTTCTGCAAAAACTTCACAGCGCTCCCAGCAACCGCAATGCTGCCTTCGAGAGCATAGACTGGTTTTCGTTTGCCGCCGAAATGGTACGCGACCGTACCGAGTAAGCCGTGCTTGGAGATTATCGGCTTCTCGCCAACGTTGTACAGCAGGAAGCAGCCGGTGCCATAAGTGTTCTTCGCTTGACCAGGAGCAAACCCGAGCTGCCCTACAAGAGCGGCTGACTGATCGCCTAGACAGCCAGTAATCTTGACTCCTTTCAATATCCCAGATGCGACCGAGCCGAAGACCTCAGGATCCGAACAAGGAACCACCTTCGGCAGTCTGATCTTCTTGGTATCGACCTTGAAGAAGTCTAAGACGAAAGGGTCGTAGTCCAGAGTGTGCAGGTTGAGGAACATTGTTCGTGAGGCATTGGTAGCGTCAGTAACGTGGATATTGCGTTCCTTACCACCATTCAGTTTGTACAGCAGCCATGTATCGATCGTGCCGAACATTAGGCGACCTGCTTCATATGTCTCCCGTACCTTCTGAGAATTGCGGAACAGCCACTCCAATTTCACTGACGATGGATACGTTGACAAAGGCAGACCACAAATGTCTTGAAGCTTGTCTGCGCCCTTGCGACCCTTCAACTCACGTACGATTTGCTGCGTTCTTGTGTCTGGCCATGCTATAGCCGTGTGTACTGTCTCCCCTGTCTCACTATCCCAGACTACTGTGGTCTCCCTCTGAGTCGTCAGACCGATGCCTTTGATATCGGAAACCTTGTGGCCATCGTTGAGAAAGGACTCGGTCGCCTTCTCGATGCACGTCTGAACGGACTCGAATATCTCGTTCGGATCGTGATCTATCCATCTGTCTTGGTGTTAATGCTCGTCATCCGTCACATCGGTGGTTTTCTCCGTTACTACCCACCCAGGTTGCGGGTAAAGCTGCTTGAACTCGATCTGGTGTGATGCCACAGGAGTTCCTAGACCGTCAAATATCAAGAAGCGGGTGCTCGTCGTTCCTTGATCCACTGATCCGATGAACCAGTTTTTGAGCTTCTCTTCGTCTTGCTTCGGAATATTTCCCTCCGTGGTCTCCTGAAGCTCAGGACGCGAAGGATCATTTGACGTTGCCATTACTTCTTCGGCCACAGTTCTTGGTGAAATTCGGAAAAAGTGGTAGCAGGTGCAGATTGGACAAACGCCTTTCTTTCGTGTTACAGAGTAATAACATGTGAGAACATCCTCGCTAACCGCGCAATCGCACAGAGCTACCGACCAACACAAGCGAGGAGAGCAGACAAAGCTTAACTTCACTCTTGCCGTATCTTGCGGGGTAGAAGGCGGGGTGTTCGGAGCCAAGTTCTAGTACCCCAAGCTATTTATAGATAACATACAACGTCAAGCTTTGATTCACCCTGACCTCGATGATCGGATAGAAGTGCATCGCAGTCATCCAAACAGCGAACGTCTCACATTGGTGACCGAGACGGAACGCAAATGCTGATATGCAATCCACCCTCGTCGTCGGCTCTCGGGACCCGGCAAAAAACATCCGGTTGCCGATAGGCGCTCAAACGGCCTCAACCTCATAGATCAAACTTCGACTTCCTCCGAAGGTCGAGCACCAGCTTTGATCGCTGTGTCAAGCAGTATGGCGTCGCCCCTTGTCCACATGGGACTTCGCTGTCACCGAAGGAATTGATCGCTTACAGAGATGATCTTGCTCACGGGAGCACCTCCCTCAAGTACCCTAAAGTGGAGTGAAGAATGCTTGAGCGCTCCTCTACTGGCAGCCTTCGGAAACACACCTTCCGAACAGTCTGACGGAGACATCCTCATACCAACTCTGTCGAACCTGCCAGCCTGGCGACGGCTGCCCTTGGTATCGAAACATCTCCCCTCTGGGCTCTCGCAACAAAGCGTATACCTGAACCAGAACTTGGGGAAGTCCACCCATGCAGACGATCAGACGTCCTTCTTCACGACTAGTGATTATTCGCTTCTCCCAGATGACATCATTGTAGAAGGGAGTCAGACTTCATTACGCTCGGAGTCTGGCTCGGATGACGCCCTGTCCCAATTCTATGAGCACTCATTCAACATCCACGATGAGGTGCCCGCTTCGGATGTCACAGCGCTTCTTTCTTTCGATGACCAGACTTTAGAAATGCCGACCGATAGTGCACAGGATTATCGAGAGCCTCCGCAGTCCAATTTGACTCGACCAAAGCCTCGGTCTACTCGTCTCACCACTCTGAAGGAAATACCGAACGCTGCGTACCTTTGCTCTCTGGAACCGCAGACGATGACTGTTGACCTTGTTGTAGGCATCCTTCATATCTCACAGCTGCGGTCCATCAAAACTCGCAGGTACAACCGCCGGGTCGAGTTAGTCGAACTAACCGTGGCAGATGACACCAAATCTGGTTTCGGTGTGAGCATATGGCTCCCACAGGATCAGTCTACCAACTTGAGAAAGACCGAAGAGCAAGACCTCCGCTCCAGAGTGACAAGTATACGCCCTCGAGATATCGTTCTCGTCAAGAATTTAGCTCTTACCTCTTTCCAAAAGAAAGTACATGGGCAAAGTCTGAGGAAAGCTAATACCACGCTAGACCTGCTTTACCGAAGTGTGATGGACTCACACGATGAGCCAGGCGCGTATAGTCTGCGAGAGCTTGGCGGCAATGATACCAACGATGTTCAGTTATGCAGAGTCAAGCAAGTCAAAGAATGGGTCACGTCTTTCGTAGGCCCGGGCCCGGACCTGCCTTTACAGAGTGGAATTAGCAGCATAGACCCACGAGTGAGAACAAGGCTGCAGCAACAACTGCCGTCCGACACGCCATGAACAACGGATAAGGCGGTGTAGTATGAACGAATTATGGTCAAATAGCGACCCAGATGTCTTCCGATTCAGAGATATCTCCATAACGACCTTACTTCTTGCTTATCTTGGAAAGAGCGAACATATTTGACAAACCTCGATTCGGGTAATGCCTTTTCGCTCTCGTTCTGGAGAGTCCAAAGTCATCACGGATCGTAGGGGGAACGACGTCGACTTCCTTTGCGAGATACTCCTCAAGGTCAAGTGGCATGAGACAAGTCTCGGTAGCGGACTTCCTATACGAGTCCAGGACAACCTCGGTGGAAATTGGTAATTCATAGCTAAAAGCTGCATTAGGGACAATTAGTGCTAAAGCATTGGCGATAATTGAGCAAGTCGTTGGGTTGTCATCTTCTGCAAGAACGTGAGCATGGCAAGACTACTCATCTTCAGAAATCTCAGTATCCTAAAGAACTGGCGAGAGCAGTCTTTGTGCAAAGCGATCAAATCTGTTGACTCAAGCTGGAAGCGTGTTGCCGGCTTGAAGAGCTCAAGTATCCATGATCAGGTGAAGTAGAGTCAAGTTTTTAAATTCTTCCTAGACGTGTGCAGGATGTTTGGGACGTAGGAGCCAAAACAATATCTGGACTTGAATGAAAATTTGTCCTCGTCACCACGTACTTTGTGAAGTGTTTTGTACCTCTACTCCCTACCCAGTATGAGGACCATGGTCCGAGTCGAGACTGGTACCCCTGAATCTTATGGCTTAGCGTAAGGCTGGACCCCTGTTTATGCAATGTCGATCTCTCCGCAACTTGAGAATTGTTCAAGCGAACCTCGATCAAGAACAAGGACACGGGTTCCGTACAGTTTCTTACTCTAATAAGCTGAACCATTTCAATCACGAGGATAGATCAGCAACGGCCGTCTCTACGAATTTCTGCCTACGATACTGTAATTTCCTCGTACTGTTGAAAGTTAAAGAGCCCTTTCTATCTGTACAACTCTCAGCCATTCCTCTACACCTACGAGCAGAGCTCGATACTGACCACCGCATCCGCCCCCACAACACAAGCCGTTCGAGTCGGTCATGAAAGGTCAGCAAGCCCCCATCTAATCAAGAACAAATGATCTAATGCTTTGTCCATAGCTCTCATTCTCGTTGGCGGGTATGGCACCCGCTTGCGCCCACTGGTACTTGCCCCTCTCGCCCTTGGCTTCGCTTTGTGTCGCAAAAGATACAACACCCAGTGCCTCCATCGCATACCGTCCATAGATGCCTGACTGCAGTGCAGACACTCACTCTCCCAAAGCCGTTGGTCGAATTTGCCAATAAACCTATGATCCTGCACCAGATCGAGGCTCTGGCGGCGGCAGGCGTGACAGACATCGTCTTGGCTGTCAATTATCGCCCAGATATCATGTCCTCAGCTTTGAAAAAGGTACCAAACCACCGTGGACAATTGAAACCCTGAACAGTTATAATTACTAGAAAGGAGGCGCACTAATGGCTATCTTAGTACGAGAAGGAGTACAATGTCAAGATTGAATTTTCCGTCGAGACCGAACCCCTTGGCACAGCCGGCCCCTTGAAGCTTGCCGAGAAGATCCTCGGAAAAGATGACACCCCGTTCTTCGTTCTCAACTCGGACGTCATCTGTGACTTTCCGTTTCAACATCTTACAGACTTCCACAAAGCCCACGGAGAGGAAGGTACGATCATGGTTACCAAAGTGGAGGAGCCTTCAAAGTACGGTGTTGTCGTTCACAAGCCCAACCACGAGTCAAGGATTGACCGGTTCGTGGAGAAGCCGGTCGAGTTCGTTGGCAACCGAATAAATGCCGGCATCTACATCTTCAATCCTAGCATGCTCCGACGCATCGACCTTCGCCCAACATCTATCGAGCAGGAAACTTTTCCCGCAATGTGCAAAGATGGTCAATTGCACTCAATGGATCTGGAAGGGTTCTGGATGGACGTCGGGCAGCCTAAGGATTTCCTCAGCGGGACATGCCTCTATCTCTCTTCGCTTACTAAGAAACGGTCTGAAAAGCTTACACCATCATCGGAGAAATACGTCTACGGCGGCAACGTGCTTGTCGACCCCTCGGCCAAGATTGGCAGGAACTGCCGTATTGGTCCCAATGTGACCATAGGGCCTAACGTTGTCATCGGCGATGGTGTGCGATTGCAGCGGTCCGTGTTGCTTTCCGGGTGCAAGGTCAAAGATCATGCTTGGGTCAAGTCTACGATCGTCGGATGGAACTGCTCTATCGGAAAGTGGGCTCGATTGGAGAACGTCACTGTGCTAGGGGACGATGTTACGATTGGTGATGAGATCTACGTGAACGGCGGATCGGTTCTACCGCACAAGTCCATCAAGCAGAATGTCGACGGTAAGTCATGGTGTTGTTCCCTTGACATGGCACTGCTGACGGCTCACAGTTCCCGCGATTATCATGTAATACCGTATCTGACGTGGGTTGAGGGCGGAGTTCGTCGCATTGAGGGCAAGCTAGAAAAGGTACTTGATACGGGTAAAAGCTCCGGAGAGCAAACTCTTCTCCAGCTTGCTTTTGCTGTCTTACGTGCAGCATGATAGACAGGGTGGATTTAGCGATCATAGATGACTGGCTGGCGCGATACGTTGTCGACTTCTGGCATGTGCTTAAAAGATCGGGGCACCTTAGACTAGGTTATGCACCAGATACCTGCTTCGACCACCGCTTCAGAGTACCAAAGTGTGCTCGTTAAAGGAATGGCTTGAAGCCTTCTTGTTCAAAATCTGTAGACTTCTTGATTTGAAGACACGTCTTTTCGCTCCCAGAGAACTGCCAAGATTTAAACCTACTTACATGGAAACTTGAAGGATCTGAAACGAACGATCGTCGCATATGATGATCCGGCGCAATCCTTCTCTCTGCAGTGGCTTATCCTCCGAAGCCGAAGATGCTTTGGACATCAACATGTCCTTAGGGCATGCAACACGACGCCGACGACCTCGCCTTGGGACAGGGTGAGTCTATACGCCTGCTTGCTTCCCACGAGGACCCGAACGAGATGACAGCGTACCTCGACGGAACCAGAGGCCAGCCAGAAACCGACGCTCAATACGCAGCCGAAGACAGCCTTGCAGAGACGTCGAGAGCGACCACGAACATAGAAGCGGAGACCCCTCACAACGTAGACCCGACCATCTACAGAGTGTACAGAATCAGGTGGTTTGGCTTGTTCCAACTAATCCTCCTGAACATCATCGTCAGCTGGGATGTAAGTCTCCGACAACCCCCCCTATCTCTACATCAAGCAAAACACACATTGGCTGACCACCGAACGACAGTGGCTCTCCTTCTCCCCCGTCGCCAGCACAGCAGCGACCTTCTTCTCCACCACCGAGAGCGTCATCAATTGGCTCTCCACGGCCTTCCTCTTCGCCTTCGTCGCCGCCTCGCCCGCAACTATCTATGCCCTCTACTCTGGCGGTCCCCGCCTTTCCCTCATCACCGCTTCGCTCTTCATCCTCCTCGGCAACTGGATCCGCTATGCCGGCACACGCTCCTCCCCACCCCGATTCGGCGTCGTCATGTTCGGGCAAATCCTTACCGGCCTCGCCCAGCCCTTCGTCCTCAGCGCCCCAACCCAATACTCTGACATCTGGTTCACCCCCCGCGGCCGCGTCTCCGCGACCGCCATCGCCTCCCTTGCGAACCCCTTCGGCGGCGCCCTCGGCCAACTCATCAACCCTTTCCTCTGCACCAAGCCCTCCGACGTCCCATCCATGACCCTCTACGTCGCCATCATCTCCTCCCTCGCCACCATCCCCACCATCTTCCTCCCCTCCCGCCCCCCCACGCCCGTCGCCCCCTCCTCCAGCACCCCGCGCCCCACCCTCTCCCACACCCTCCACCTCCTCACCCACAACCCCAATTTCTGGTTGCTCCTTCTCCCCTTCTCCATCTACGTCGGCCTCTTCAACAGCCTCTCCTCCCTCCT